>OAUH01000344.1_pt1 | contig 31353 bp, 31 predicted proteins | sample 1495121 | NCBI WGS metagenome assembly OAUH01 (sample SAMEA2580006, study PRJEB22360) | human gut metagenome | reverse complement strand
ATATAAAAGTATATAAATTAGATTTTCTAATATTAATAGAAAATAAGTAAAGGGAAATTTAGGGGAATAAAATGGAACTTACATTAAAGCAGCAAGAGAAAGCAGCTAAAGAATTTGCTAAAAAATGGGAAAATATTGGGGATGAGAAGCAAGATACACAACGATTTTGGATGGAACTGCTTCAAAATGTATATGGAATAAATAATCCCACTGATTTTATCTGTTTTGAGCACCGCGTTCAGCTGGGGCACACCAGTTATATTGATGCCATGATTCCAGCTACGCATACTATGATTGAACAGAAAAGCTTAGGAAAAGATCTTAATGCACCAATTAGACAATCTGATGGAACTCTTTTAACTCCAGCGGAACAGGCTAAACGCTATGCGGCCGCATTACCCTATAGTGAACGTCCACGATGGATTGTAAGTTGTAATTTTAAAGAGTTTCATGTATTAGATATGGAACGACCTAATGATTCTGCTGAAATTATAGAATTACGTAAATTAGGAACTGAATTTTATAGACTGAATTTTTTAGTTGATGTTAAAAGTAGTCATATAGAACGTGAGATGGAAATTTCTAAAGGCGCAGGTGAGCTTGTTGCTCGACTATATGATTCCTTATTGGAGCAATATAAAATCAATCCTTTATTAACAGAAGAAGATATATTACATAATATTAATAAGTTATGTGTACGTTTAGTATTTTGCTTATATGCAGAGGATTCAGGGTTATTTGGTAAAAAGAGCTTGTTTCATGATTACTTACAGGACTTTCAATCTCATCAAATTAGAAATGCGCTGATGGATTTATTCCGTATTTTAGATACAGAAGAAGCTAATAGAAATCCATATGAGAGTGAGACTTTATTAGAATTTCCTTATGTGAATGGTAGTCTCTTTAGTGATCCAGTTGAAATTCCTCAGTTTTCAGAAGATGCAGTTAATTTGATATTAGAGGATGCATGTAATTTTGATTGGAATGAAATTTCACCAACAATTTTTGGTGCTATATTTGAGAGTACGCTAAATCCTGAAAAAAGACGTCAGGGTGGTATGCATTATACTAGTATCGAAAATATTCATAAGTTAATTGATCCGCTATTCTTAGATGAGCTTAGGAACGATTTTAAAGAGGCTATGTCTAGAAAAGATGGGAAAAAGAAAATCCAACTACTAAAGGCCTTACAAGATAAAATGGCATCCAAAACGTTCCTTGATCCTGCCGCGGGTTCTGGTAACTTTTTAACAGAATCATATTTATCATTGCGTCGATTAGAGAATGATATTTTAAGAGAGACTATTACAGATTCATCAGGTACAGGGATATTAGGCTTTGATGGAGATGCATTTAATCCTATTAAGGTTAGCATTCAACAGTTTTATGGTATAGAAATTAATGATTTTGCTGTGGCTGTAGCTAAAACTGCTATTTGGATCGCTGAAGCACAAATGTTTAGAGAGACCGAAGCTATTATTCATAAAGAAATGGATTTTTTGCCATTACACAATAATGCGAATATACATGAAGGAAATGCTTTACAGATGGATTGGGAGAAGATTATTAGCCCATCTCAATTATCTTATATAATTGGAAATCCGCCTTTTGCTGGTTCGAAATATTCATCCCCAAATCAAAAGAAGGATATGGATTTAGTGTTTAAACCATATTCAAAAAAATATCGAAAATTAGATTATGTTACCTCTTGGTATGTAAAAGCCTCTGAATTTATTGAAAAAAATAATATGCTTAGATGTGCGTTTGTATCTACTAACTCCATATCACAAGGGGAACAAGTGGGTATATTTTGGGATATTTTAAATCAATTTGATATTGATATTGGATTTGTATATAGAAGTTTTAAGTGGGATAGTGAGTCAACAGATAGTGCAGCTGTTCATTGTATTATTCTTTCTATTAAGTCAAAACAAATTAATGATAAAAAATATATATTTTCAAATGGTGGTCAATTGATGGTCGATAATATAAATGGCTATCTATTTAATGCTCCTTCAATAGAAATCTTGGCAAGGCGGAATAGTATTTGTAAGGAGGCTCCAAAAATCACTAAAGGAAGTCAACCTACTGATGGAGGGCATTTAATACTATCATTAGAAGAAGCAGAGATACTTAAAGATAAATATCCTCAATTAATTCCTTATATACGAAGATACATGGGGGCAAATGATTATATTAATAATAATCATAGGTATTGTTTGTGGCTAAAAGATTGCAGTATTAATATTATTAAATCGTCTAAAGAGGTTATGGAGCGAATACGTTTAGTTAGAGAATCTCGATTGAATAGTTCTAAAAAAAGTACAAGGGCTGCGGCAGATACTCCGACAATATTTACAGAAATAAGGCAACCTGAAAATGATTATTTAATTTTACCAGTAGTATCCTCTGAAAATAGACGATATATCCCTATGGGGTTTGTATCTAAAAATATAATTGCAAATGCGAATGCTCAGATGATAGAAGGGGCAACTTTTTATGATTTTGGTGTTCTAAGTTCAAATGTTCATATGGCTTGGATGAGGGCGATTTGTGGTAGGATGAAAAGTGATTATGCTTACTCAGGAAGTATAGTATATAATAATTTCCCGTGGCCAAGTGTTTCTAAATCTGATAAACAAAAAATCAGTGAATGTGCTCAAAATATTATTAAAATTAGAGAAGAATATCATGATTGTTCTTTGGCAGATTTATATGATGTGGTACTTATGCCAAAAGTATTAAGAGAAGCGCATAGAGCAAATGATAGAGCGGTTATGAGCGCATATGGTTTTAAGGCTTCTATGACTGAAGAAGAATGTGTTATTGCTTTAATGCAATTATATGAAGAGAAAATAAGGATGCTGTGATCGTGTTATGAGTGATAGATTTTATCAAAAAATTGCAGGAAATAATATAAATTTTTTGATTGGTTCGGGCATGAGTACGCCTTTATATAAGACGCTTGCCTTACCAACTGATGTAGAGTTTTCTTTTGAGGATGTCTTAACACATAAATGTTTAACTGAGGACTCTAAAATTATTCTATATATTTATTATTATTCATCTATTATTAATAAAACCACAGAGCAGATAGATATAGAAAATATTATCGATAAACCTAAAAATGAATTAGCGGATGAACAGAAGGTTGTGTATCATTATTTTTTATTGGTAAAATGGCTTGCTGAATATTTAGCTAATGCAAGCGTTGATCATCCTAAAAGAATCAATATATTTACCACAAATTATGATCTACTTTTTGAACAAATGTTTGACTATACTTTACATGATATGCCCCTATTATGGTTTAATGATGGATCAAGAGGATTTTTCCAAAGAATTATAAATTCAGAAAATTATAATATAAATATTTTGCATAGTGGTTTTAATGATAACTATCGTAGAGAATTATCTATGGTTAATTTATATAAGTTGCATGGCTCTGTCTTGTGGAAATATTCCGATAATAAGGAGTATATTCTATTAGATGAGAGGTTTGCTTTGTTTGATAATATAAATAAAAAAATTGATGATAGTATTCAAAAGACGGTGTCTAATCGTCTTGAATCTTTACACTCTATTGGTTTGGATGAATACGTGAAAGAATTAAATGATAAAAATGTTGAGAATAATAGTAATGGAATTGATAACAACTTATTAAAGGATTTTTATGAACTATATAGAATGATACCCATAGTTAGTCCTAATAAAGGAAAGTTCGAAGAAACCGTATTTAATCAACATTATTATCAACTTTTAAGAGCTTTTAGTTATGAGTTAGAAAAGAAACAGACAACACTAATAGTTTTTGGTTTTTCTTTTGCTGATGAACATATTCGTTCTATCGTAAAAAGATCATTATTGAATCCAGAGCTACAAGTTTTTATTATTCCTTATTCTGAAAGGGGTTATTTATCCATGAAAGGTTACTTTAGTGGATATAATAATGTTCATTTTCTTCCAGATTTTAGTACTGAAGATAAAGCTATCAAGGGTAATTTTGAGTACTTGTTAAGGGTATTAGGGGCAGATTAATGAAAACTCCATATATTATTGGAAATGTAATTGAAGTCAATGGAACTAAAGTCAGAATACTTATGAATGACCGATCTGATTTAGAACAAATACATTATGATGGCACCTACTATGCTGGTGTTTCAAGTGGGTCATATATAGGTATTATAAGAGGCTTAAATAGAATTATTGGACGTGTTGAGCGTGAGTATTTAGAAGATAAACTTAAAGATCCGACTAATCATGCTTTTTTGAAAGGTCGATACCAAAGGATTATTGAGGTATCGATTATAGGAAATTTAATAAAAGGAAATGTCACTTATGGCTTGAAACTATTTCCGTTAATTTATTCAGAGGTTACATTACTTACACTAGAAGAGATAAGTGTAATATTATCTGCAAATAAGGTTGATAATGATAAGATGATTCCTATTGGAAATACATTATCTAGTTCTGCTCATATAGGATTGCCATATCAAACTCTTTTTAATACTCATATAGGTGTTTTTGGTAATACTGGTAGTGGAAAATCTAATACATTAGCAAAAATTTTTACGGAGCTCTTTAAATTAGAAAATTCGGGTTTTATTGATTTTCAGGGGAGCTCATCTTTTGTTGTTATAGATTTCAATGGAGAATATGAGGGCGGTAGGGTCTTAAGGTGTAACAAAAAAGTTATTAAACTGTCAACAAGTCAAGAATCTGAAGATAAGTTGCCATTACCTGCAGAGTATTTTTGGAATATTGATACTCTTGCAATACTTTTCTCTGCAACAGAAAAAGTTCAAAAGCCATTCTTAAATAACGCAATAAAGTATTTTGTTGATGATGAAAGTAGAGACATTACAATTGATAAAATAATAGATGGCGTTGGAAGTGCATTTTTTAATGTTTTTAATTGTAATAATAATCCACATTCTTTGTTACTTTTAAACAAAGTTATTGATAGCATTGAAAAAATAACCAATAAAGATCGAGAGGCAATTTGGTCTGCCGAAATATTGAAACTTTTTTCTTTGCAGTGGCATTCTACTCGTGAGACATATTATATGTCGGGAACCAAGTTTTTTATAAATGATATAAATGAGGAGGGAATAAAACAATTTCGAGAGATATTTCAAAAGCAATTAGATAATGAGGTGAATATTGATGGAGTTAAGGATAATATAAGAATTAATCAGAAGATAACTATTAGCATAATTTGTCATCTGATTTACTGTTTATCTTATAATATAGTACAGTATGATTTTATAGCACCATTACTTAATCGTGTTGAAAGTCAATCATCTCTTATTGATAAAATATTTGATATAAGTCCAGATGCTAATATTTCTGATAATATATTAACAGTTGTTTCCTTGAGGAATTGTAATACTAGCGCGAAAAAACTTATTCCATTATTATTAACTAATTATTTATATGATTTGCAGAAGACTCATATAGCCCATACAACAAGTATTGTGCATACAACACATTTGATTATTGATGAAGCTCATAATATATTATCAGAGCAATCTAATAGGGAGAGTCCAGCATGGAAAGATTATCGCTTAGAGGTTTTTGAGGAGATTATTAAAGAAGGTCGAAAGTTCGGGTTTTATGTAACTTTAGCAAGTCAAAGACCAGCAGATATTTCTCCAACTATAATGTCTCAAATTCATAATTACTTTATTCATCGATTAGTTAACGATAATGATTTACTCATGATTTCTAATACGATAAGTACTCTGGATACTGTTTCAAAGAAGCAAATTCCAACCTTAGCGCCAGGACAATGTGTTATAACCGGCACTAGTTATGAATTACCAATTTTAGTACAAGTGAAAAAATTATTACCTGAAGAGTCACCTAATAGTGAAAATGCAGATTTATTGACTTTGTGGGATTCGTTTTTTTAATTTAGTATTGATGCCTTTTTGATTTTATATTTTTTAGAAAATAGTTGTGTTAAGTTATAAATTTATCATAATAAGTAACTCGATATACTTATAAATATTGGAATAATAGTGTTTAGAGAGAAGGCAGTCTATATAAAATTTTATAGGAATAAAATTCCTAAACTGCGTGTCACTGGTTCGATTCCGGTTAGGCGCACCAATAAAATAATTAATGGGCATATGTTTTTATGTAGTATTATGTCTGTTTTAGGAGGCAAGAATTAATTCTTGTCTCCTTTTTGGCGTTTATTTTAAAATTATCGAAAATGTTTGATCTTTGTATGAAAAAAGCCCTAGAGGTACTAGGGCTTTTGTGTAGAGAAAACCGTATATTTGATATAATGAAGTCAAGTAATATAAGAGTGTTTTAAGAGGTGTTGTCATAATGGAGAAGATTAATCAAGTTGATACAGAAAATGCTATATCTAGACAGGTATTTACTATTGATGGCCGAAAATTTTCTAATATGAAAGGGTTTTATCAAGAGGTAGAAGCTGTTTTTACAGATGGTTTAAGTTGGCATATTGGAGATAATCTAGATGCTTTCAACGATGTACTTCGCGGTGGTTTTGGTCGCCATGAATATGGTGAGCCTATCCATATTCGGTGGATTTCTTATGATAAAAGTATTAAAAATTTAGGAAAAGAAACAATGGATGAAATCGAGGAAATTATCTTAGATACAGATAATAGTGGACATGATTGCACATTAGAGAAGTTTTAAAGATATGGGAGATCACAAATAAATAAAAGATAGGTAAACTTCATTTTATAGATACCTATGAATTGGTAAAATAGAGTGGTCATACACAATTATTGCTCAAGAGTATAAATATAAGGAGTAGATTTAATGAATACCATAACTCAAAGCTACATAGAAAATGTGCAGATCAGTGATATACCCTGGCATCGTTTAACGACAGCTTACAGTCGTGCCACAGGTTTTCCTAAGGAGATAGCTACTTTAGGGGCGATGGAGAGTATTGATGCGGTTGATGAGGCTGGTAAGGAAATAGCCCTAAATATTGAACATCAATCGACTTTATGGCATTCGACACCGTTTGCATTAATTTTTTTATTACGTACTTTTAAAAAAGCCGTTGAAGAACAAGGGCACAATGAAGTGGCTCGTTATTTAGCTGAAGCATTAGTAGAGTTATTTATTGTCATTGCTGAAAGTATTAGAGATAGCCTTGTGCTAGAACACGCGGATCCATTACCAAATTTCGTGGATATGCTCAACGAAGAATATCTTTGGTCTGAAATATACGATGAAGATGAAGATATGATTCGGTATGAGGAAGATGAGGTGTTTCCGGATGACCTATACTTTAGCTTTTACTATTATTCACTTCAAGTACTTTTACTATGTAAACCATTGTTAGACAAAACGAAAGAACGTGAGGCTGTGCTGTTAGAATTGCTTGCAGCAGTAGATTGTTAACATTGCTTGTAGGTGAAAAGGGATAAGATATTTACGTTACAGTACATTGACAAATAAGATGACGAATATATTAAGTGTTTACGGAGGTTATAGAGTATGGGACTCATTGCAAATTATAGCTATTTAAGTGATGAAAATTTAAAAGAACTTAAGTCATTAGGCTCAGCAGAAGAGGATATTATTGATAGCGTTGAAGACTGGTCTGAGGAGGATGTATTACTCGATATCGACAAGATGTGGGATGTCCTTCATTTCGTGCTTACCGGTGTGGGAACTGATAATCCAATAGACGATAATCCACTTAGCCAAGCCGTGCTAGGCGTAACAGCTATTAAGGATGTATCAGAATATTTGGCGTATACAGAACACAATGAATTAGAGAATATCGTGACAGCTCTAGACGCATTCGATATTGAACAAGCACTAGAGACTTTCGATATGATGGCCTGTAAAGAAGCAGAGTTATATCCAAATATTTGGGACTATGATGATGAGAAGGACGAAATTATAGAGGAAATTCTCGATTATTTCGAACACATGAAAGCGTTTTATAAAAAAGTACTAGCATCGAATGGGAATGTGATGATTACGATTTATTAAGTAGATTCTGAGATATAGTTGTTGTTAAGATAATTATGTGATTTGTGTAGAACAGGAATAGAACATGGCAGTGTTAATTGAAAAGCAAATCAAAGATGGCTTTAATTGTTTTTATGGGAATGAAGTGCGTCCACGGGCTGTTGTAGAACTATCTGAATATGATGGTGAGGATAGCTTGACGATTAATTGCACACAGCTTGAAGAAGAGTATTCTGCTAAAGAGAAGAAGCGTATTAAGCTAGAGTGGTGTGATTTTTTCGTCAATAATCCAGATATTTCAAAACTAGAAAATTTACAGGCGCTAGAATATTTAAGTATTGGCTCTGGTAGGGGCGTGTTAAGTATCGAACCTATTTCAAAATTAGAGAATTTAGTTGCTCTTTCTATTGAAAATTTTCAAAAAATTCATGACTATAGTCCGTTAGCTAATTTGAAAAGCTTGAAAGTCTTTCTTTAGAAGGTGATTTTGTATCCCCTAAAAATCTTGATGTCCAGTCATTAAACTTTTTACGTGATATGCAACAATTGCGCTTCTTTAGCCTCTTGACTGCTAGAGTGCAGGATGGAGACTATTCTCCAATTTTAGAACTTAATAATTTAGAACATCTTACGTTAAAATCTTGTAAAGAGGTTCAGCAGTTGTATCCTCAATTCATAAAACTACCAAAGTTGAAGTATGGCTCCTTAATAGGATGTCCAGAATTATATACATAATAAATTTTTATATACTGCCGGCGATCTTAGCGATTTTGTCTAAGAAGCGCCGGCGTTTTTCATCTGAGCTGTTTTCTGTGCCCGCTAACTGGGTATGGGTAACCGGTTTGAAACCGCAGGCTTTCAGCACTTGATCTTTCATGACTTTGCCGTAGTCTTGGACAAACAATGTTATGAGGGACGGAGTGTTATGAGTGGTGATAATCCAAGCAGATTTATCCTGTAAATGACCTATGAGTCCTCTTTTGCCATATGAATAGGCAAAGCCCGCTGTAAATACGCGATCGATAAAGCCTTTAAGTATAGCCGGCATACCTCCCCACCAAATAGGATAGATAAAGATAATATGGTCTGCCCAAGTAATCAAATTGCGATATTTTTCCATGTCCGGCACAGTGCTTAAATCTCGACGTTTGTGCGTGTCATCAAATCGCAATACAGGATCGAATTGCTCCTCGTATAGATCCAAGGTCTTTACATTGTGGTCTTTTGAAAGATTCTGTTGCACTACTTTCAGAATAGCACTATTAAAACTTTGATGATTAGGATAGGTGTAAATGATTAATATGTTCATGGTTAGTTCCTTTCTAATTAATCATCGTTGCTTGAGCGAATCTGTATAATAAAATGGTATCTATATTAAGTTAAAGTCTAGTGAAGAGCATCTATTTTGAAAGTAAATGATGATAGAATTTGGTAAGAATCATAGTTAATTCCTTCTATTTGCAGGTGTTACCATAAAGGTATATAGTATAGACATGTGATGGATATAGTCACATGTCTATTTTTTATAAGGAGGACGCTATGCAACACGTTCAAACCCGCAGTACTACATCCGCGTTAGTACTCACAGCCGTATTGATTGCCCTCGCAACACTGTTTACCATGTACACGAAAATTCCAGTACCTGGCATTCGCGGCTATTTCAATGTAGGAGATGTCGTTATTATGACGTCAGCTCTATTATTAGGTCGAAAATATGGCGCCTATATTGGTGCTATCGGCCCAGCACTAGCTGATTTATTCCTCGGCTACGCAGTCTTTGTACCGATCACCTTTGTGGTGAAAGGCATTGAAGGCTATCTTGTCGGTACTGTCTATAACCATAAGACAACTACCTCTGCCTTGGTAGCAACTATCGTAGGCGGTATTGTTATCGTAGCAGGCTACTTTATCGCCGAATACTTTGTATTTGACCCAGGCGTAGCTATTGCTAGTATTTTAACGAATGCCATTCAAGCCGTTATGAGCGTCATTATTAGCATGATTTTATATGCTATATTACGGAGACGACTTGGATAGTAAATTGACAGTCTTTAGAATTCAGACTATACTATAAGTACAAAAGAGCCAATTAACGTGTTCTAGGCGTTAGGCTCATCAAAGAATTGTGAATTTGATAAACCTAACGTGTCTAAGTATTGCCGTACTTAGTCTTAAACGTTAGGTTTATCTTATTTTATAATCAATATATTGATTATAAAATAAGAATTAACACTACGAGGGTAGCGAATAAAATCATTAATGATAATGCTTCGTATACAGTCATAATGTCACCTCCCTCAAAAGACGGAGATGAACCCAACTCACGTTAATGGCTCTTTCGTTATTAGTATATAGCAGAAATTATTGATTGAAAAATATGGATTAATTTCGTACAACCTGTACACGAATAAAAGGGAGACTCTATCAAGAGTCTCCCTTTGTTAGTTATAAATAGACTAATATTTATTAATAGATTTTTTATTGCATAGAACATAAGTTCGGTTTATAATAAAGTAGATAGCCGACGAGGTTGGGCCTCTCTTCGTTTATAAAGGGAGGGATGCTTATGAGTGAATTTGAGATCTTTTCGACTGTTCTTGGCTTTTTGACAGTTGGTATTTCCTTCGGGACACTTATTGTTCGTATTTGCTCCAGAAAAAGCAAATAGCCCTTCGTTACCGCTGGGTAGCTAGGTAAAACAAAAGGCCATTTCCTGAGTTTTCAGTTTTTGAGATGAGCCTGACGTCACTACTCGCTCGGCTATCATTTATATTATAGGTTGTATCTCATATATCGTCAAATTAGAATAGATATCCCTGAACAGTTCGAACAATATCCAATAGAACGGGCATCATTGTAGAGCTTTTGCTTTTAATAATATGGTATAATACTTTCATTATGTAGTGAAAAAGGAGATCTAAATGGCAAATTTACCTAACTGTCCTAAGTGTGGCGACGAGTACACATACGAAGACGGTCATATGTTTATCTGCCCTATGTGTGGCAACGAATGGACAGCGGCTGATGCACAAGCTGCAGCTGAAGCGGGTATCATTCGCGATGCTAATGGCAACGAGCTCGCTGATGGCGATACAGTTGTTGTTGTAAAAGACCTCAAAGTAAAAGGTGCGGGCGTATTAAAACAAGGTACGCGTGTAAAAAATATTCGCCTCATCACCGATGCAAGTGATGGTCACGATATCGATTGTAAAATTGATGGCTTCGGTGCGATGGCATTGAAGTCTGAAATGGTTAAGAAAATCTAATCTAAGAATCCCTACCGATAAAAATTCGGTAGGGATTTTTTCGTGGTATAATCAACTTATAATGCATATAGTAAGAGAGTATTTAGATGAGAGGAAACTATGTTTAACCGTGTTATTTTATTGGCCTTATTAGTATCTATGATGAGTCCTATTAGTTCCCTAGCTGCAGATGTAAAGCCTGCCGACAAGCGTAATTATGAATTGCAACAACAGATTTCTTATAACGTGATCATTCCACCAGAGGCTTTTGAAACGAGTGCAGACGGAACATTAATCGTTCCTATAGAGATTAAGACGGACGATAAGGGTAATATTGTAGCTGTTGAAGCAGGTCCTAATAATTGGAAGCTAGATCGTGAAGCGTACCCAATTTTTGAGGAGGCTGCTAAAGAGGCGGCTTGGGATACTAAACATGTTGATACTGATGAAGCGCTCGTTGTAACGATTCCCGTTAGTATTGTCATGTTATCTGATAATAATCTAAAGAAATGATAAAGGAGGACTTATGGAAGATACAAAAGATTTAGAGAGATATACTTACGAACTTCTCGCTGAACGGGGAGTCACATTAGAGGACATTGCAGAACTTGTTTTTTATGTACAAAAACCATATATGCCGAATTTAAAACTTGAAGAGTGTAGCAATAGCGTGGCTTCTGTACTATCTAAACGGGAGGTACATAATGCAATTATTACGGGCATAGAGCTGGATAAGTTGACAGAGCAAAATAAATTATCTCAACCATTACAACGCATAGTGGCCAATGATGAAAGCCTATATGGTATTGATGAAATTTTAGCTTTTTCCATCGTTAATTTGTATGGATCTATTGGCTTTACAAATTATGGATATTTAGACAAGGTGAAGCCAGGTATCATCAAAAAATTAGATAGTGAAGAGGGCGGGCATTGTAATACATTTCTCGATGATTTGGTAGGTGCCGTAGCGGCAGCAGCGGCAGGGAAACTAGCACATAATGAGCCAAATCGGGTACGACATGCTATAGTAGAAGAATAGAAGTCCGTCATATATCTACTTATCGGTAAAGTGTGAGGTGGGCTTCGATAACTCATTGATAACACTTTTACAACAATTTATAGAGTTGGTAGATACTATTGATGTTATAAAGAATAAAGAGTATAACTAATATTGATTGGAAATAAATACTTTATGTTGTAGCTATATACAGGAGGAACTATGCAAAAGGTTCTGGTAGTAATCGATATGCAAAATGATTTTGTCGATGGTGCACTTGGTTCATCGCAAGCACAGTTAATCGTAGATAATGTGCGTAAGAAAATTGAAAGCTTTGATGGTCCTATTATCTTTACTCGTGATACTCATGATAGGGATTACTTGGAGCGTCAAGAAGGGAAACTTTTACCAGTGCCACACTGCGTGAAAAACACGGAGGGATGGCATATTGTAGACGGCTTGATCGAGGCGGCGGAGAACCGTAAAATTATGAGCCCCGTATCCTTTGTGGATAAACCCAATTTCGCATCTTTTGAATTGGTGAATCGACTAGAGGGGATGAATACCGTTAATCCTATCGAGTCTATTACTCTCATCGGCTTATGCACGGATATTTGTGTTGTTTCCAATGCGATCCTGTTGAAAGCAGGCTTGCCAGAGATTCCTATTCATATTGATTCGAGTTGCTGTGCTGGCGTAACAGAGGAGTCCCATCAAGCGGCATTAACAACGATGAAAATGTGTCAGTGCATCATTGACTAACTTGTGGATCGAATTTATATAAAGTTATGTGATATTGTTGATTAAAAGTCACATAATAATTAACTAATTAAAGGCTGTAGGAGTTCCTATGGCCTTTTATGTTAGTCTTTTATATTGACGTTTTTCTATATAATGTGTACAATTAGATAAAGAATGATAATTCATATCAATTTGTTAGCTAAAATATTATATCCTAACTTCTGGTTACGTTAGGATAATCAGTCTCTTCTTAAAGTATATATGCTATGCTAGTAGATTGATTCTATATTACCGATGCAGGTGCATCGAATCGCTTTCACAAGAACGATGATACGAAACAGTTAGCATTGTTCTATGCCCTAAATTTAAGGAGGACTACTATGAAACCTTTCGAACTCGCACCATTACCGTATGCTTATGATTACCTTGAGCCTGTTATCGATGCAGAAACAATGAAATTGCATCATGACAAGCATCATCAAGCCTATGTTAATAATTTGAACGCTGCTATCGCGAAATACCCTGATCTTCCGTATGGTTGTGTAGACTGTATTCTCGGCGATATTGCTAATGTGCCTGAAGATATTCGTCAAGCAGTTATCAACAATGGTGGCGGTCACAAGAACCACACCATGTTCTGGGACATCATGACAAAACCAGATACTTCTAAATTGCAAGGTCCTTTGAAAGAGGCTATCGACGCTGAACTTGGCGGCTACGATGCTTTTGTTGAAAGCTTCTCTACTGCGGCGGCTACACGCTTTGGATCTGGTTGGGCTTGGCTTGTAGTTAATCAAGATGGCAAGCTAGAAGTGACATCCTCTGCAAACCAAGATAATCCTCTATTGGAAGGTAAAAAAGCAATTCTATGCTTAGACGTTTGGGAACATGCATACTACTTGCACTACCAAAACCGTCGCCCAGATTATATCAAGGAATTCTTCCGAGTTATTAACTGGGACAAAGTTTCTGAAAACTACGAAAAAGCATTGAAACCACATCATGATTAAGTGGTACACTTGTTAGAAACAGAAACAGAAACAGAAACAGAAACAGAAACAGAAACAGAAACAGAAACAGAAACAGAAACAGAAACAGAAACAGTAATAGACAAGTAATTTAAATATATAACGGATAGTTGATGTGTCTCCCTTCATGTATGAGCCGGGATGGATAATCATCTATCCGTTATTTTTATCTCTTTTTACTGTTTTCAAGCGTATAATTTATTTTATTGGTAAAGCGTTACATAATATTTTGAAAATTTTTGAATTACTTTCAAAAGTATTGCCACGGATACAGATTTTCTAATCGATATCGTTTATCATAGATTCATAGGTTATTATATATAGACCTTTCACAGTAAATAGATAGCCTTATATGCGAGATTTTTACGTATAGGGGCTCATTAATATTAGTAAGTATTTTATAAAGATTTTGACATGAGGGGCTCAAAATGGAAAAGAAATTAGATCTATCCAAATCTGTATATGATTTGGTAACAGAATATCCTGAAGTAGCAGATATTATGAAAGAATTAGGGTTCAGCGAAATCACAAACAAGGTGATGTTGAACTCTGTTGGTAAAATCATGACCATCCCGAAAGGGGCGAAGATGAAAGGCGTATCCATGATTGATATCGTGGGCGCTTTCATGAAAGCGGGCTTTACCTTAGAAGGTGAAATGCCAAATCTATCTGGTGATGATGCGGAAGCTGCGAGTCATCCTGGCGTGGCACCTACTGCAGCGGCTACAAAGTCTAATGTTACGGACGCATCTGCTAACGTAGCATCTAGCACAGTTGCAGCAAATGCAGCAAATGCAGTAGAAAGCAGTACACCAGTATCTACTACAGCGCCAGCTAATACTGACGAGAATTCCGAAACTAAGGCTGAAGATACTGTTCAAGATAGCGAACGCGTAGAGCAGCTCAAAGGTTTCTTGAAACGTTTAGGCACAGGTGAAGACCTTGGTGCCGTTCGTGAAGACTTTGCTAGTCAATTCGCCCATGTTGAGGCTAGTGAAATCATGAAAGCTGAACAAGGCCTTATGCGTGAAGGCACACCACTAGCAGAGGTTCAACAATTATGTGACCTTCACTCTGCCTTGTTCCACGGCTCCACTATCCATGAACAAATGGAGTCTGAACACGCTAAGGTTGAGGCCGTACTAGAAGCACAAGAAAAAAGTCAAAGCGTAGTAACGCTAGTCGAAACAGTAGGTCATCCACTCAATCGATTAACAGAAGAAAACAAAGCTCTTGATGCGTTGATTGAAGCTACAAAGGTTAAGGTGGCCGATAAGACTGCTACGGTAGATGATGTGAACGAAGTGCGCCAAGTGTCTATTCACTACGCTAAGAAGGGCGACCTTTTATATCCACATTTGAAAGTAGCCTATGATATTTCTGGTCCATCTATGGTTATGTGGACTGTTGATGGTGATATTCGGGACCAATTAGGCGATTTAGCTAAGTCTAGCCAAAGCGTAGATGATTGGTATAGACGTTTTGATGAGCTTCTTACACGTGCGCAAGAAATGATTTATAAAGAACAAAATATTTTGTTCCCAATCTGTGCAGAAAACTTCAGCACTGAAGAGTGGTACCAAATCTACAAAGATACAGCGCAATATGAAGAAATCTTTGGGGTAAAACGCACTGCTTGGCCAGAGGCTGAAACCGCATTAGCAACACAAACAACAAAAGCAAGTGGCGATGATAATACCATTGCTCTAATCGGTGGTAGCTTGACTGTGGATCAATTAAATGCCATGCTTAATACAATGCCAATGGAAGTGACCTTCGTTGATCACGAAGACATTAACCGTTACTTCAACGATGGTGAAAAGGTTTTCAAACGCCCTACGACAGCTATCGGTCGCGATGTGTATTCCTGCCATCCGCCAAAGGTAGAACCAATTGTACGTGGTATCATCGATTCTTTCCGTAAAGGTGATCGCGATAATGTAGCAGTATGGCTTGAAAAGCAAGGCCGTCCTTTCTATGTTAATTACATGGCTGTTCGTGACCAAAACAATAACTATATTGGTACATTGGAACTCGTACAAGACATGCAATTTGCAAAAGATCATTTCGCTAGAACTAAATAAGACCCTATATATGTGGTAACCTGAATAGGTAACATATATGAGACATATATAGAAAAGTAAGACATATATAGAAAAGAGGCTGCTCTACACGATTTGATGGTAGAGTAGCCTTTTTCTATGCCTTATAGTTTACCGCACATACATCGCTGTATGTACTAAGTTTGTGTAGGGATAGTATGATTGGATAGGATTATTATGCTTAATATGGCTGATATGTTAAATATTTCTAATAATGCTGTAGGTAGCGGTTTTTATGTTTTCTAGGCTTGTAGCCAAGTTTAGACGTACAAAGGTTGCGTAGCTTTCACCTCCGAACCATTCGCCAAAGCTTGGTGCGAGGCGGCATTTGTTTTCGAATAGGTCGTGCATATCTTCGGGCTTTACATAGGCACTAAAGTCAATCCACGCTAAATAGGTGCCATCCATAGGGCTGATGCGGATTTTTGGTAATGCCGTACAAAGCTCTCGGCATAGATATTCATAGTTTTCACGAACCATGGCCAGTACATCTGTTAACCATGCTTCGGCCTCTGGGTGAGTGTAGGCTGCTGTGATGGCAGTTTCGGCAATAACGTCTGAGTCCGTATGGTATACATGAGCTTTATAGGCGTTGAATTGGCTTCGTAGCTTTTCGTTAGGAATGATAACCTCTGCGTGGTGCAAGCTAGCCATATTGAATGACTTGGACAAGGAGGACATGGCAATCATGTTATCTGCATAGGCTCCGCTCTTTACGGTTAAGGATGATGTAAAGGCTGTTGGGCCTGTAATAAGGTCTTGATGGATTTCGTCGCTTATGATGAGCACATGGTGGCGCTTACAGATGCCAAATAATCGGCCCATCTCCTCTTCCGTCCACACATGGCCCACAGGGTTGTGTGGGTTGCAGTGAATGAACAGCTTCACATCGTGCTCGATAATTGCTATTTCAAAGGTCTCATAATCGACAGTATAGCGATTATCTTCGTTCCGTTTCATCGGAACTGCGATGATTTGACGTTGTGCATCGCTGGCGCTCGTATCAAAGGCGCCGTATACAGGACTTAGAACGGCGATGGAATCGTTTGGTTTTGTGAAAGCCCCAATACACCACATAATACCAGTAATTACATTGGGGGCGCTTGTAAGCCATTCTTCTTGAAGCTTACAATGGTGACGGCGTTTATACCAGCTTATAACAGCCTCTATATAATTTGGATTTGTCATAGTATAACCTAACGGATTGGCTTTCACATAGTTACAGATGGCATTTTGGATGCACTGAGGTGGCATAAAGTCCATATCTGCCACCCATAATGGTAATAGGTCGGTGCGACTGAATTTTAAATGCTCACCGTCCCATTTTCGGGAATGAGAACCGCGGCGGTCTATATAGTATTTGCTAGTGAATTCTGCTGTGTTCATAAGAAACCTCATATAAGGATATACCTTGGCTTTTATATCTTTAATTCTTATATGTATGTATATATTCAATTACGAAATAGATATTTCTATTCTGTAAGGTGTATCTCTAATTCTTATTACTGTATCTATTATCAGTATACATGCATCCTATTATATGTAAATGGACTTGTATAAAATCTATGCAATCCTTGCATGAATAGGGGCTATATTCGTATACAAAAGGTGCTATATTTGCTTGACTGTTGGGACTTTCACAATTTAGAATATACTATAGAATAGTGTGAGTCTGACCAGTGACCACACGTCTATCGAATGGTTACAAAAGATAAATGTTAGCAGCATGTGGCGGCGTCCCTATGTGAGAGGGCTCATCGGAATGCTTAGGTGCATGCAACGCTGTAAGTATAGTATACTGGATCCTTGTTAGGAGGCATGTGCCATGAGTAACGAATTAAAACCACTACATTTTGATGCGGATTATACGATGGAGGAAGCGCTCGCGGAGGCGAAACGTTGTCTAAATTGTCCGAAACCATTGTGTAAAATGGGTTGTCCTATTGAGAACGAAATTCCTCGTTTCATTCAAGCCATCGCACGCGGTAACTTTGGTGAGGCCAATGATATTTTGGCGGAACGCACAAACTTACCATCCATCTGTGGTCGCGTATGCCCACGTGAAAATCAATGTGAAGGCAACTGTATCATGAATAAGGCGAAAAAACCGCCTATTAATATCGGTAAATTGGAACGCTTTGCTGCTGACTTTGAAAGCATCAATGAACTTCGCAAACCTAAGAAGATTAAACAAGATCTTGGTAAGGTAGCGGTAGTAGGGTCTGGTCCTGCAGGTTTGTCCGTAGCAGGTGATGTGGCTAAACTCGGTTATGAAGTAACCGTATTTGAAGGTCAATCTGAACCAGGGGGCGTACTCTTATTTGGTATTCCGGAATTCCGCTTGTCTAAAGCCGTTGTACGTCGTGAGATCGCTCGTCTTGAAGGGTTAGGCGTTAAGTTCGTATGCAATACATTTATCGGACAAGATAAAACATTGGATGATCTCTTTGCTGAAGGTTTTGACTCTATCTTTATCGGTACTGGTACGCATATTCCTCAAGAAGTGCGCATGGAAAACGATGAAGTGCATGGCGTATTCCAAGCAATGTATTTGTTGACGAATGTACAATTGGTAGAAAATGGCGAGCTTGATGAAGAACAAATTCCTGTTAAAAAAGGCGATCGCGTAATTATCATCGGTGGTGGTAACGTAGCGATGGATGCGGCTCGTACATGCGTGCGTTTAGGTTGTAAAGCGGTAACTGTAGCATACCGCCGTAGCCAAGAGCAAATGCCAGCTTTGTTATCTGAATACGAAGAAGCGCGCGCTGAAGGTGTTCAATTCCAATGGTTTGCTTCTCCAGTAGGCGTAGAAGGTAAAGATAAGGTAGAAGGCTTTAAATACGAAGTGATGGCACTTAACGAAGATGGTGCAGGTATCCACGGCACTGGTAACTTCCAAGTAATGCCTGTAGATAAAATCATTATCGCTGCAGGTCATAAACCAAATGCTCGTCTTGTTGGGGAAGGTAATAACCTACAAGTAGACGAAAAAGGTTACATCATTACTGCAGAAGATCCTTATGGCATGACTAACCGTAAAGGCGTATTTGCAGGCGGTGACGTTGTACATAAACCAGCTACTGTAGTATTAGCGATGCGTGAAGCTAAAAAAGCTGTTGATGGCATGGTTAAATACATGGAAATCAAAAAAGCACAAGAAAGCATTACTCAATAATCTTATATAAATACATAGAAAGGACTATACAGTTGAACCGTATAGTCCTTTTGTATTGTTAATAGACTTATTATTTCTCAATGTATGTTAACAATATTGCGTATTTACTATACATCGTATAGTCTTCTTGTAGTATTAATAGAACTAGGTGATTTTATAAATCAAGTATATGCATAATGTATGAATGCTGTATAGAAATGGTAATATATAGATAATACCTGTATTTTTTGATTTATTCACTGTATTTTTAATGATAATAATTTTTATATATACTAAAATTCCACGAAATGATGAAATCCTACGAAACGTAATCTACATAGTAAAAAGCCTTAAATAAACTGATTTAAACATTAGTTTTTGTTAAGGCTTTTGTGTTATTGCATTTCAACTACTACTAGGCACTGACTGAGCCTAGCCGTATAGTAAAGGCATAAGTATGTGTTGAGGGAGAAAGTAGATAGAGGTTGGCATGAATCCTATCGTATGTTGTCAAGACTTACAAGTTTGACAAGAAATTCATAAACTTGGCGTATTGATTTTACTTTGGCGCAGACAATTGGGAATGACCCAGTATCAATTAGCAGATAAATCTGGTCTAGCCCAATCTTATATTAGTGATCTTGAAAGTGGTTCTATCGATCCGAGGTGGTCTACAATTTATCGGGTTGTATACGGACTCGGAGAAATGAGTGTACAAGATTTTTTGAATGGACCTCAAGCTATTAGAAGCCTAAAGATTCATTAATGATGATGACTTCCATGGTTTGCATATTGCGCATCTTTTTATAGTAAATGGTTAATGCGTTACATATGCGGTCAGGAGAGGCACAATCATAGCATTTTTCTTCTAATGTAGCACATGGATTGAGAGAGCTCTTTTTATTCTTTTTACTGTTGAGTGGAGCAGCTACATTTCGTGCACGATAAATGGCAGAGGATAAATCGGGTGTGATTTTGTTGATACCTAATACAAAAAATACCTCTTGGGATCCGAATAATGATGCAGCTACACGATTGCCTGTACCGTCAATATTCACCATTTCTCCTGTTTGAGCAAGAGCGTTGACTGAGGTGAGGAATACATCACGGCCCATGGTGCGCAATGCGGTGTCGCGGAAGCTTTCACCGGGAAGGGGACGCTGAATATCTGTTACATCTTCGTTGACTTCGGATAGGGCTTCATAAGCGTTGAGTTTTAGTAACGTGCGAGAGTCCCCAATGGCTACGCGTTTGTTTTGAATACGATCTTTTAAATAGGAAATAGCTTCAGTACCTGTTTCGAAATAATGGACTACAAAATTATTGCGTTCCAAGGCTTTAATTGTTTTCTCTATGTCTATAGGTGTGTCATTATATTTTGGATGTATAACAGCGTTGATCGTTGTCTCTGTATTCGCCATAAGACCTCCTAAATGGGTGTATAAGGAATATAAATTGGCATTTGGCTATCCGTATTTTGTTTCTATTATTGTAGCGTATTATGTGTAAAGAGTTCAATTATTGGTATGTAGTTCATAGATAAACATTAATTGAAGTGCTGTATGTTAAAATTTAAAGTAAAACTTTAGGAATCCAATCCGATTTTATACTTAAAATAATAAAAATTTGGAATAAAATCCAACTTTATGATAAAATTAATATAAAGTTGGAATGGAATCCAAATTTATTAGGTAAGTGATATGATATCTGATATTACTAATACATGGGTTCCATCTATGAGAAGGTACATAGATGAGGAGGCCCTTATGAAGTTAATTCAGCGCCAAGGATATCTAGATTTTTTACGGCGTAATCGAAAGCGGCCTATTATTAAGGTCGTTTCAGGCATACGCCGTTGTGGTAAATCTACATTGTTTAGGCTGTTTAAAGATGAGTTATTGGCAGATAATGTGAAGCCTGAACAGATTATTTCCATTAATTTTGAAGAATTGGAATACGAGCATTTGCGAGATTACCATGCGTTGTATCAATATATTTTAGAACGTATGCAGCCTAATGAAACGAATTACATTTTTCTTGATGAAATTCAGCATGTAGATCAATTTCATCGTGTCGTAGATAGCTTGTTTGTAAAAGAGAACACAGATTTATATATTACGGGCTCCAATGCATACTTTATGTCTTCTGATATCGCCACATTATTGACTGGACGATATGTGGAAATTCAGATGTTGCCATTGTCCTTCAGTGAGTTTTACCATAGCAAGTATGAGGGTAATCAGTATTCTTTGATTCCTGCCTATGAGACCTATCTTCGTGAAAGTTCCTTCCCTTATACTCAGCAATTAGGGGGCGAAGACTTTGATATTCAAGAATATTTACGTGGATTATATAATACTTTGTTATTGCATGATGTTGTGGCTCGATTGAAAATTAATGATGTCACAATTTTACAAGATATAGTGCGGTATATTATGGCGAATGTTGGTAGTTTACTTTCACCAAATAAAATAGCCAACTCTCTCGTTAGTGCAGGTCGAAAAATCGATAATAAAACTGTAGAACGGTATTTACAAGGATTACAGGATAGCTTGTTGTTATATAAGGTAAATCGCTATGACGTACGAGGTAAAGAATTACTACGTATTAATGCAAAGTATTATAGTGTTGATGTAACATTACGAAATTTGCTAGTTGGGAATGCGAGCCGTGATACAGGTCATATTCTAGAAAATATCGTTTTTCTAGAGCTCATTAGACGAGGATACACCGTATATGTAGGGCAACTTGCTAAGGGTGAAATAGATTTTGTAGCACAAAAAGGGGGAATTACCGAATATTATCAAGTTAGTGAGACCGTACTTGACTCCAATACTTTGAGCCGAGAACTAGCACCGCTTGAGGCGGTACAAGACCAATACTCTAAGTTTTTGCTCACCTTAGATGAACTAAATAAAAATGCCAACTACGACGGAATTCAACAACGAAATATTTTAGAATGGTTGTTAGAGAGTCGTTAACTTGCTATAATAATAGTATTGATATGGCGTAAAGCCAATGTTAAGGAGGCAAAAATCGTGGATTTAATTCAAAAATTAAAAGACCAAGTAAAACCATTAGGTAAAAAAATCGTGTTGCCAGAATACAAAGATGAACGCGTATTGAAAGCAACTGAAATTATTTTGAAAGAAGGTTTCGTAACACCTGTACTCGTTGGTAGCCCTGCTGAAATCGCTGAAGCTGCTAAAGCTGTTGGTGTATCCATTGAAGGTGCTGAAATCATCGATCCTGCTAACTACGATCGTTATCAAGAAATGGTTGATACATTCGTAGAATTGCGCGCTAAAAAAGGTATGACTCCTGAAAAGGCTGATGCAACTATGAAAGGTGATTGCTTGTTCTTCGGTGCTATGCTTGTTCGCCTTGGTGCAGTAGACGGCATGGTTGCTGGCTCTGCTTGCCCAACTGCAAACGTATTGCGCGCTGCATTACAAGTTGTAGGTACTAAACCAGGTCTTAAAACTGTATCCTCTTCCATGTTCATGTTCACAAGCAAAAAAGAATATGGCGACGACGGTATGCTTGTATTCTCCGATTGCGGTGTATTGCCTAACCCAACTAGCGAACAATTGGCTGATATTGCAGAATCCACTGTAGAAAAAGCTCGCAAAGTTGTTGGCATGGCTGATCCTCGCGTATCCATGTTGTCCTTCTCCACAAAAGGTTCTGCTTCCACTCCTGAAGTAGATAAAGTGGTTGAAGCTGTTAACATCTTGAAAGAACGCAATGTTGACTTTAAATTCGACGGCGAATTACAATTGGACGCTTCCATCGTTCCTTCCGTAGCAGAAAAGAAAGCTCCTGGCTCCAACGTAGCTGGTAAAGCTAACATCTTGATCTTCCCTGATCTTCAAGCTGCTAACATTGGTTACAAATTGGTACAACGCTTCTCCGGCGCTGATGCTCTTGGCCCATTGATTCAAGGCTTGGCTAAACCAGTTCATGACCTTTCTCGTGGCTGCTCTGCTCAAGACGTTGTAGACGTTGCTGCTATCGCTGCTGTTGAAAGCATTTAATAGCTGCCTAAACAATTATATATACACATATGTTATATATGTTTTGATATGCTGAAAGCTGGCTCTATAGGGCCAGCTTTTTGTATGTTCAACATATATCCATATATTTTATATTCATCACGCCATGTTATTTCCTACAGCGTTACCATTGTTGTCATGTTACTTTCAAATTCGTAGCCACTGCGACAGACAGAATCCATGGTTGGTCGTATAGTATAACTATAAGAAAATAGATCGGCGTAAACGATTGGAGGTGTATCTTATGAGTTTTGGGACTATTAATAAATCCATGACCGTAGCTGATGCGGTTAAAGTAAATCCAGAGTTAATGGATGTATTAGCAAAAGATGGAATTGATTTTTGCTGTGGTGGCGGACATCCTTTAGCGGAGGCTATTGCAGAAAAAGGTAAAGATGTGGATGCATACATTGCTATGCTAAATGATGTACAAGTTGCTCAGAAATCTTCTCGTGCAGAGGTGCTTAGCTATTCTAAAGACCAATTGATTGATTATATCGTTCATAATTACCATCGAGAACAATTAAATATGATTGATGAAATTGACCAAGGGTTGGCAAAACTGCTAAATGTACATTATGACCATCATGGTGAGGAATTGACAAAGATTTATCAAACCTTTTTGCAACTCAAATCCGCTCTTGTACCTCATTTCCGGCATGAAGAACATGTAGACTTCCCTGAGTTTAAAGCGGGGAAACCCGTAGACTTTGAAGAACTTCGTGCTGAACACGAAGCTGCAGGTGTACTTTTGGAATCCTTAAGTGCATTGACCAATCAGTACACGGCACCAGCAGATGGTTGTGCTACTTATGTCTATGTATTTAAGACCATGAAAGCCTTAGAAGAAGGCCTTCATGAACATATTTTCTTAGAAAATTCTGTTTTGTTTGACATGAAATAGATTATAATATCATCTATATAACGAACAAGGAGCTATTGCAAAATGGCTCCTTGTATGTAGTAAAGACACTAATTGAATGGTTGGTGTCTTTTGTTATCTTGAGAATCATGAGTTTGTAGCTATAGTATGGGGGAAATACATCATTTGCATAAATTCATATAGAAGGTGTATGATTAAGTTAACTATATTTGATTAATATCTTTAATCAATATATTGAGTAAATGCACTTGATATATACAGGTGTAGGTATGTTTGAAGTCGTGAAAAGGAGAGGGCTATGATTTCTGTATTCGACACAAATCCTGTTGTTTTTGAAAGTACGGATCGTATATTGACGGTTAGTTACAATGGTGTACTCTGTAAAGATTCGAATGGACAAGTTATAACTGACATTGATTTTGATGATGTAAATGAGCTTCATCTTACAAGATATTTAAATTCAAATAGTAACTATTCGATTATATTTAGAGACCATAATTGGAAAAATATAGAAGGTCAAGATTTAGATACTGACCGTACAGATTATAATACTGGTCATAATATTCGTGAAACCAAAGCAATCATTGCTGCCTTTGCTCGCCATAAATTGACAGCGGACTTCCCTGCGAATTTAGATACTCTTCAATTGCCACTAGATTACTCCTATATGGGTAAACGAGAAATTACTATTAAAAACGGTGTTATTTCGAATGGTAAGGTAGATATTCCTATTAATGAAATTCGTCGCGTAGTGTGTGCATCTAATGGTACAATTAGTAAACTATTAGTATATAAAGAAGAAAAACCTAGTTCTTTCTTTAAAAAGATTTTCGACAAATGTGATATGAAAATTACGTTGAATGCCATTACGTTGCCTTTGTTGGAAGCTATCGTAACGCGCAATACAGGTCATGGTATCGATTTCACTCGTGGTAATGGCTTTGATCAAAAAGATTCCAATTATATTATCATTCGCTATCTTGATTCTGGATTCTTCCTTGAAAAAGATGGTACAGCAACAACAGAATGGCAAAAAAATGCGGCGGAAACAACGGCAAAATTTAATTATGATGTGAAAACATTATTAGTGTAATAAAGATTTTTAATTTAAATTAGGAGATTCCATGTCTGTATATCAATTTTCCCTGCCTACTAAGTCTGGTGAATTACAATCCTTACAAACTTATGAAGGTAAGGTTCTTATCATTGTTAACACGGCGAGCAAATGTGGATTTACTCACCAATATGAGGGTCTAGAGGCTCTTTATAAGCAATATAAAGAGCAAGGATTAGAAATTATTGCTGTTCCTTCCAATCAATTTGGAGAGGAAGAACCTGGTTCTAATAACGAAATCCAATCTTTCTGCAAATTGAATTACGGTGTTACTTTTACCGTTATGGGGAAAGCAGATGTACGCGATGAAAGTGCATTAGACCTTTTCAAATACATGATACGAGAACAACCATTCCAAGGCTTCCCACCTAGTGATAAAACTGAAATGCTTACAGATTATCTCAATGGTATCGATCCTAATTATTTAAAGGACGATGAGGTAAAGTGGAACTTCACTAAGTTTGTTATAGATCGTAAAGGTAATGTGGTAGGGCGCTTCGAGCCTGTTGTAAAACCGGTGGAAATGGAAGCTTTCATTAAAAAACTCATTTAGTAGAGTCATTAGTATGGTAAAGAAAAGAACCGCTAGTTTTTGTGACTAGCGGTTCTTTTGCGTAAATAAATACATATATATTTATTTATTTTTGTTTATACATAGTAATGTAAGGTTTTATGTGAATAGGAAATAAAATTTCCTAGGAGATTTTTGTATCTTTATGGGCTTAAAGTATGTTTTGAGGCTCATCTTCAAAGATAAAACCTGTCATCGATAGGGAACCTGAATTATAGGTTTGATTAAATACAGTCGGTTTTGCACTTTCACTAGCACCCATAATATAGAGTAATGGCAGATAGTGATCTGGTGTAGGTGCGGCATAGCTAGCCTGAGGATGTTGGGTGTAATTAACAACAGTATCTACATCATTTTCTAAGATTGCTTTAGAAATATATTGGTCAAACTCAATTGTGGCGGAGGTGCCAGATGGATTATCCCATTCTATGCGTCTTAGATTATGAACGATGTTGCCGCTGCCCATGATAAGATAGCCTTCATCGCGTAATGATTGAAGTTTTACGCCTAATTGATAGGCTTCTTTTGGGCTTAGGTATTTATTGATAGATAGTTGGACAACGGGAATCGATGCATCAGGGAACATGTGAACTAATACGGTCCACATGCCGTGATCGACACCCCAAGTGTCATTTATAGAAACGGAGTTACCCAGTAATTTTTGTACTTCTTTCGTTAAATTGCTGTCACCCTTTGCAGGATACACAACTTCGTAAAGTTCTTGAGGGAATCCATACATATCGTAAATTTGCTTTGGGTTCTCTGCGCTTTGAATGTAGGTGTCATCTGCATACCAATGGGCAGAGATGGCAAGTATGGCTTTTGGTTTGCCATAGTTGTTAATTATATTTTGTCCTATACTTTTGAAAGTATTTGTTGTTTCTGTATGTTCTAAAGCCATCATAGGGCTGCCGTGACCGACGAATAGTGTAGGCATGCGTTTCATAATATCACCTAATCCTTCAATTGATAATGTGTAATCTGTTTAATGCTGTAAAATTGATACAATTGTTTAGCTATAAATGTTGATGACTAAATCTAATAGTTATTGATTCACCAACCGATAATTGTATTTAGTTAGTAAGTTTATTATATATTGGTGCAAATATTTTGAATAGTAGAATTATTTGAGATAGGTACTATCAAATATGATAGAATTGTGATATTTACTGATTAAAATATTTTCAAAAACTTTTGTACCCTAGAAAATGATACTATAAAATACTTGCAATTCTAAAAAATTGTGATATGATTTGAACTACATTAAGTGGAAATATTTCTAATACCGAAATAGAAATTGTAGTGTAGCTATAAAGAGTAGCTTAGTTATAGATGTTAATTTTGTTATAACAAGCTACTTAAGCTAGATATATAAGGAGAATGACAATGGCAGAGCAACTTGTAAATGTTCATGATTTAGTGGGGCGGTGTCCTTTTGCAACGAGCCAAAAGTTATTGGCTGGCAAATGGTCTTTGTTGATTATGCATGAATTATCTGAAGGTCCTGTGCGCTTCCGTGAACTAGAACGGAGATTACATCCAATCACACAAGCTACACTTACAAGAGCGTTGCGCCAAATGGAAGATGACGGCCTTGTACATCGTGAAGTGTATGGAACCATTCCACCAAAGGTTGAATATAGCCTTACCGAAGTGGGGGCTGGTTTTAAAACTGTGTTAGCTTCCCTTGAAAACTGGGGTAACCAATATATCGACTATATGAAAGCCGCTGGCCGCATCTAAGAAATGCCAGCGGCATTTCTGCCCTTATTATGATACATATGGGGCACTATATATTTGATAGGACATTAAAAAGTCCTTTATATGTGTCATGAATAGCCATTTGTTTATGCCATGCATTTAGAAAAATATGGTATAATAAAAAATACGAATGATATAAATTCTCAATAAATTAGAGGTATTGATAATAATGTTACATGTTACTTTTTTAGCGCATAGCGGATTTCTCGTAGAGGATGGTAAGCGTTGCTATGTGTTTGATTATTATAAGGATCCTAATAATATTGTTTGGCAGTTGGCTAAACGAGGTCGTGAACTTTGGTTCTTCGTAAGTCACACTCATGGAGATCACTTTAACCCATCCATTACGGAATTTGATGGCCCTCAAACGCGCTATATTTGTCATCAAGATGTGCCGTTAGAGGGCAAGGTAAAAAAATGTATTACCATGCGCCCTGGCCAAGATGCACTATTAGATGATGTAGGCATCCATATGTATGGCAGCACCGATGAAGGGGGCTCTTTTTACATAAAGACAAATACGGCGAATATCGACTCTGACTCTATCTTCCATGCAGGCGACCTTAATTGGTGGCATTGGCTTGGTGATACGCCAGAAAATAATGCCGATGCAAAGCGTATGGCTTGGCGTGAGTTCAAGGAATTAGAGGGCTTGTCCGTAGATGTAGCGATGTTCCCTGTAGATAATCGTTTGGAAGACGCTATGGAGTGGGGCAGTATTGAATTTTTGCGCCGTGTACAGGTGAATAAAGCCTTTATTCCAATGCATTTGAATGGTCCATTATGGACACCGTCTGTGTACTTTAAAGCTCTCTTTGGGGAGGTGCCGATTTGGGAACCTCAAAAAGATGGCGATGAGGCTACATTTTAGATTGTAGATATAAGTGTGAAAGTCCGTAGACCTCGAGGTCACTACGTTATATAGGAACAGTCTATATGCGTAATTGAGTAAGTTAGGATCAAGTGATGATGAAAACTAAACCAGTGGCAACCACCCTGTTGGTTGTCATGGCTATTATATTTTTAATTTCATATCCACAGCGACATGATACATTTTGGGCCTTTATCATGCATATCTCTGGGGCAGCTATGATAGGCGGCCTCGCGGACTGGTATGCAGTAACGGCTCTCTTTACGAAGCCTTTAGGCATTCCTTTCAAAACGGCAATCTTGCCGCGCAGTAAGGAACGATTAATTCAAATCGGCCGCACTATGCTCAGCGAAGAGCTATTGTGCGTGCCACAGATGTATTATGCTATCAAAAAAGAACGCGTTATGGTCCGTATCGTTGAATACGGCATGAGCGATGTCGGACAAGTTCAAATTCGAAATCTCTTGTACGGTGTGGGCAATCAAGTTTTATCTCATATGGATATTGAACCGATGCGTCAAGAGATTAATAAGGCCATTTATAAGGGGGTTACAAACTGGAAAGCAACACCCCTTGTTATTCTCTTTGGCCGTTGTATGTTAGAACGTCACACAGCAAGCGTGTTTTGGCTTTATTTTAACCGCACATGTCAGCGTGTTATCGCATCAAATCAGGTATATCCGTATTTGTATCGCGTCATGCTAGACATTATGAAAACTTATACAAAGGATTCTTTCTTTCGTGAATTGGCCATCGCCTTTGGCGGAGATGGACTTTCACCAGAACGATTGGTAGAAACGGTACAGAAAAAAGCCGTTCAATTCTTGAAGGAAAATGAATCTATTGACTCTGCATTGGGGCGCTATGTATGGGGCCAAGCTATTCGCTTTTTCAATAATTTGGAAACTAATACAGAGTGGCAAGCTTTCATTGAAGAACATAAAAATCAGTGGATTAGAATGGTTCTTGAAGAATGGGAAGGCAAACTTATCGATGGGGATACATTGGACTGGAAACGCCTCATGAACATCGTTATCGATCGCTTTAATGTGCTTGGCACCGAAATTTTGTTGAATCCAGACAAGCAGGCGCCGTTTGAGCGGTTCTTCTTGCTGCGTAGTATTCCGTGGTTGCAGAAGTTGAATCCGCTCATCGACAGTGTGGTAGGTCAGGAATTATCTCGTTACTCGCCTGATGAAATCACTCAAATTGTTCGCGGCAAAATGTACTATGACCTTCAAATGGTGCGTATTAATGGTTCCCTTATAGGCGCTGTCCTTGGCGGCATCTTATACGGTTTGACCATCATTGTAGAGGGGGTGCTCAAATGATTAGTTATTTGAAATCCCTTACCTTGAAACAGCGTGCTAATGGCATTCTTGGTTTGACTGCCGTATTGTACTGTTTTGCTTTTGTAGGACAATTTTTCTTTGGCTATGAAAGTTGGTATCAACCGTTGTACTGGGCTGTTCAATCTGCCCTCATCGGCAGTGTGGCTGATTGGTTTGCTGTAACGGCTTTATTTCGCAAGCCACTAGGCTTCCCATATCATACAGCGCTAATTCCTCGCAATAAAGATCGCCTCATTAATGGTGTCATTAAACTTGTAGAGACGAAGATGCTTACCAAGGAGCGTTGTAAGGTATTATTGAAAAATGTGCAATTTGTGCCATTGTTTGAAAAGTTCTTGTTGTCTCCTGAGGGGCAGAGAGCAGCGCGCCTTGTGATTCATCAAGGACTACACCTTTTATGGAAATCTCAAACTAATGAAGAATGGGCACAATGGGGGGCAAAACGCATTCGCGGGTTGCTTCAACAACATTCTCTCGTGCCCGTTTTGAAACACGTATTACTCGATTTATGTGAGCATAATCGCTATGAAAGTATGGTTGTGCAAGTTTTAAACGTGATTCAAGAACGGATTAATCATCCAGCTATGGTTACCTGGCTTACCGCTGTCGTAGCAGAAGAGGCACATAAGAAAAAGCGAAAAGGCTTCTGGTCTGATTTCCTTATTTCTATGTCCGAAGCTACCGATGTAGTAAACTATCAAGAAATGGCAGAGGCTATTGTCCAAGAAGCCTATGCTATGTTGGAAAGCTGGAAACGACCCAATAGCCCTGAACGAACAGCTTGGTTGCGACAATGGGTAGAACCAATTCGTAATATTGAAGAGAACCATGAAGTCTGCGATGCTCTTGATGAAGCGTGGGAACGTTGGATTCGCGAACAAGATTGGGAATCTGTTATCGAAAACCATTTATGCCCTTATATAGAAGAATTATTGCTCATAGGGGATGAAAATGGGGAGACGCCAGCTCAGGTCTTAGTTAATATTGCTCTTGAATTATGGAATGTATACGGTCAATCAGAAGATCTTAGAAATCGTATTGAAAAAACCTTACACGATATTGGCGACTACGTACTTGAACAAGGGTATGACCTCATTGAAACTATCATACGTCAAGTATTAGGTGGCCTCAGTACAGATAAATTTATTTACTTTATTGAATCTAAGGTGGAGGATGATCTCAGCTGGATTCGTATTAATGGCGCTATCGTTGGTGCTGTAGCGGGTCTACTTGTATGGACCTTCTTAGAATATGTATATATGCCGTTTTGGCAACAATTTGTAGGCTAAAGTTAATTATCTGTAATAAGTTGCTTTAAAACTAAATACATAAAAACTAGCATATAGAAGGAGCTTCTGTATGCTAGTTTTTTATGGTTTAATTAATTTCTACATTATGGGCTTTTGGGATTAAAATTGATATAGAAAAGGGACTGACCAATGGTCAGTCCCTTTTCTGTTATTGTACGCCGAATAGGCATGACTAAAACACCAGTTAAA
>OAUH01000314.1_pt1 | contig 33733 bp, 24 predicted proteins | sample 1495121 | NCBI WGS metagenome assembly OAUH01 (sample SAMEA2580006, study PRJEB22360) | human gut metagenome | reverse complement strand
TCTGGATTCGCCCCCGCCCCCCCCGGGAGCCCCCCCAGCCGCCGAGAAACCCGCAGCCGCCGGGCGACTGCTCGGCGCGGCCGACATCCGTCACATAGCAGCCGAAGCCGGCATCAGCCCGACCAAGAAATTCGGCCAGAACTTCGTCATCGATCCCGGAACAGTGCGCCGCATCGTGCGCGAGGCCGCGGTCACCGCCGATACGCGGGTGCTGGAAGTCGGCCCCGGATTGGGGTCGCTGACACTGGCCATCCTGGAAACCGGCGCCACGATGACCGCGGTCGAGATCGACCCGCCGGTCGCGCAACGGCTGCCGCATACCATCGACACATACATGCCGGATGCGAGGAACCGCCTCACGGTCATCAACAAGGACGCACTGGCCCTCACGTCGGCGGACCTCCCCGAGTTCAGCGACGACGAACCGTTCACCCTGGTGGCGAACCTTCCGTACAATGTGGCCACGCCGATCATCCTGACGCTGCTGGAACGCTTCGACATGCTGACGTCCTTCGTGGTGATGGTGCAGAAAGAAGTCGCGGACCGTCTGACCGCCACTCCCGGCTCGAAGATTTACGGCGCGCCCAGCGTGAAGCTGGCGTGGTACGGCTCGGCGGAACGCGTGGGCAACATCGGGCGTCACGTATTCTGGCCAGCGCCGAACGTGGATTCGGCCCTGGCCGGGTTCACCCGTGTCCAGTCGCATGCGGGCCCGCGCGACCCCCAGTTGCGCCAGCTGACGTTCCAGTTGGTCGACGCGGCCTTCAGCCAGCGTCGCAAAACGCTGCATGCCGCACTCAAGCGCATGGTGCCCGATGAAGTGTTCCACACGGCGGGCATCGACCCGACACGCCGCGGCGAGACGCTGACCATCGACGAATTCGCCGCTCTGGCGACGGCGCTGAGGCAATCGCAGCATGAACAGGGGCAGGCATCATCATGAGCGCCACAGCAATGGACAATGTACGGTCAGCGACACCGGGTCAGGTGCGGTGTTCGCCAAGCGTTCCCGCGCATTGGCCCATCCGCCGTCATGTCGCAGCCGCGGAAACGACACCGGCCGGGCCGCTGCACTCGGTGGAGGTCACGGTTCCCGCGAAAACCAATCTGACGTTGCACGTAGGGCCCGCCCATGAGGAATGGGGCGGACGGCACGCGCTGGACACGATATATTGCGCCATCAGCGTCAACGACGTGGTGACGGCGACCGCCAAGACCCCCGGCAGCGAGTTCTCGCTCGAACTGAGCGGCGAGCATCTGGGTGATCTGGCATCGAGCGGCAGCGACATGCGCCGCAACCATGCGGTGCTTGCGTTGTTCGCGATAGCCAGGGCCGCGGGGCGGGAGCCGGACGTGACGCTGCATGTGGACAAGCACATTCCCGTCGGTGCCGGATTGGGCGGCGGATCCGCCGACGCGGCGGCGACATTGCTCGCCGTGAACACCCTGTGGGGACTGCACTGGCCGATTGAACGGCTGCGTGACATCGCCGCCACGCTCGGCGCCGATATGCCCTTCTGCCTGGAGGGCGGATATGCGCATGGCACCGGTTTCGGCGAGCGAATCATCCCGCTGGAGGATGATTCATCGTGCGTTCAGACGCTGCAAGACCGCGGATTCGCCGGCCAATTGCTGGTGGGAGCGTACCATGCGCAATTGAGCACGCCGAATGTCTACTCGACCTTCGACAAGATGGGCGCGGGAGACGGCGACGACAACCATCTGCAGCGCGCCGCGGTCGCCTTGCACCCCCGCAGCGGCGAAGCCATCGAAGCCGCCCTGGCCGCCGGGGCATCCCGGTCATTCGTTTCCGGCTCCGGCCCATCGGTCATCGCGTTCGTACCGGACGATGCCGTCGCCCGCCGCGTTCGCACCGCATGGGAGCAATCCGCCACGGTGGATCGCATCATCGCTGCGCAGGCGCCGGCGAGACCGGTCATAACCGTCCTGCCATCCCTGTCTTATCGCGTCAGACAGTGACGCTAATCTGTGTACCAGTCTCGTAAGAAAAGGACGGACCCATGACTCAGCCTTATGACGAACGCGCGGAACGCAAGCGTTACATTCGCCGCCGCCAGCAGATCGTATTCTCCTGTGTCGGCGCGGTGCTTGCCGTCGCCCTGATCGTGTCGGCGCTGTTCTATTTCCATGTCGGGGGTCTGGGCATAACGGCCACGTCCGCAGTCAAGCCGAATTACGGCGTGCGCGTGCCCTGCTCGACCAAGGACGCCAACGGCAAGAACCAGACATATTCCAACTATGCGAACGTCAAGGTGCGCGTGCTGAACGGCACCAAATTCGTCGGCTTCGCGAAGGCCGTCAGCACCGCGCTGTCAAACCGCCAGTTCAAGGTCACCGGCTGGGACAATTACAAGGGCAAGAAGGTCGAGCGCACCACAATCTATTTCGGCAAGAACGCCATCAACGAGGCGTACACGCTGAACACGAACTTCACGGACGCGGTGATGGTGATGGATGACCGCGACGACAAGCTGATTGACGTGGTGCTCGGTGCCTCGTTCAACGATCTGGCCAACAAGGACAGCCTGCCGAGCGGCGACACCGCCATCGAAAACTTCGAGGGATGCGTGCCCGTCCAGTCAATGGGCACCTTGCCCAAGGCCCTCGATCATGAAAAGGTGGAATGACGGCCAGCATCGTCATGACGGCCTGAAACCCCCGATATTCGGCGGCTGCCTGCCTTACGCGGACAGCCGCCGAACCGTTTCTTGGGCGCTTTTACAGCGACGCGTGCCACCGCTTGAGCTCGGCCACCGCGGTGTCATGGTCGACCGGACCGTTATCGAGCCGGTATTCCAGCATATGCTTGTATGCGCGGCCGACCTCCGGGCCGGGAGCGATGCCGAGGATGGTCATGATCTCATTGCCGTCGATATCCGGCCGGATGGCGTCGAAGTCCTCTTTCTCCTTGAGATCGCGCACGCGCTGCTCCATCTCGTCCATGGCGGACGAGAACACCATCGCCTTGCGACGGTTCTGAGTGGTAGCGTCGGCGCGGGTCAGCCGGTTCAGCCGCTCATACAGCGGACCGGCGTCCTTGACGTAGCGTCGCACGGCGGAATCGGTCCACGGTTCTTCGACATACCCGTGGAACCGCAGATGCAGGTTCACTAACTCGCTGACATCCTCGACGAGATGATGGTCGAACCGCAGCGCCTTGAGCCGTTTGCGCGTCATTTTCGCGCCGACCGCATCGTGATGATGGAAGCTGACCTTACCGCCGGGCTCGAACCGGCGTGTTTTCGGCTTGCCGATGTCATGGGTCAGCGCGGCCAGGCGAAGCGTCAGGTCGGGAGCGGGCACGGGGCCTTCCGGCCCGGTCTCCAGCGCTATGGCGCGATCGAGCACAATCATCGTGTGCTCGAACACGTCCTTGTGGCGGTGGTGCTCGTCGATTTCCAGCTGCAGGGCGGGAATTTCCGGGAATACGATATCGGCGAGACCTGATTCGACCAGCGCTTCGACACCCGCCCTCGGACGATCGGACAGCAGCAGCTTCGTGAGCTCGTCACGCACCCGTTCAGCGGATACGATGTCGATGCGATCGGTCATGTCGCTGATGGCGGCAGCCGTGTCGGGGGCGATGCTGAACCCGAGCTGTGCGACGAAACGCACGGCACGCATCATGCGCAGCGGGTCGTCGTCGAAGGACTGATACGGATCCACCGGCGTGCGTAATACGCCTTTAGCCAAATCGCTGGCGCCGCCGAACGGGTCCACGAACTCCAGCTGCGGCACGCGCAGCGCCATGGCGTTCACGGTGAAATCACGGCGGGACAGATCGCCTTCGAGCGAATCGCCGTAGCTGACTTCGGGCTTGCGGGATTCGGGATCGTACGTGTCGGACCGGTACGTAGTGATCTCCACCTTGACTTCGGTGCCGTCCTCGCGCCGGCGCATCGCACCCAAAGTGCCGAATTTGCGGCCCATATCCCAGAAACCGTCACGTCCCCAATGACGCAGGATCGACTCGAACTCGTCGGGATGGGCCGACGTGCAGAAATCGAGGTCGTGGGAACGCCGGTGCAGCAACAGGTCACGCACGGGGCCGCCCACCAACGCCAGCTCGTACCCGCGAGCCGCGAACAGGTGTCCAAGTTCAATGGCTTCCGGCCAAACTTCGAAATTCACACGAGGCCTTTCCATAAAGTATTACCGCTTTTATGCGTATTCAAGCATACCGTTACCCCACCTGCACACGGTATTGAGTAAGGTGGAAGTCATGATTACGCCCGCAGACCTCGCGCGCATGCTTGCGCATGCTGCGGGCGACCATACCCAAAATCCGCTCGAACCCGATACGTTGCTCTATACGTCCGAGGCTCCGCGCACGCCGAAAACCGTTGTCAGGCCACCGGAACCACGCTTCCCCACGCCTGCGATGATGCCGCAGCGACGGGCGGGCGACGGGCCGACCACATTCGCGTCGCTGGACGCTCAGGAGCTCCCGGTGGTGCGCGAATACTCGGCCGGCGGCCTGGTGTTCGACGAGCGCGGCCGTGTGGCCATCATCGCGCGACACTCCCGCAACGGCCATCTCGAATGGTGCCTTCCCAAGGGCCATATCGAAAAGGGCGAGACGCCGCAGCAGACCGCCGTGCGCGAGGTGCACGAGGAGACCGGCATTCTGGGTGAGGTGGTCGAGTCCATTGCCACCATCGACTATTGGTTCACCGGTACCAGCCAGCGCGTGCATAAGCTCGTGCATCATTTCGCGCTGCGCCAGATCGGCGGCGACCTGACGGTGGAGGGCGATCCGGATCATGAAGCCGAAGACGCCATCTGGGTGGATTTCGATGATTTGGATGACGTTCTCAGCTATCCTAATGAACGCAAGATCGCTTGGCTCTACGCAAGGAAAATGAAGCAGGGATGATCGCGAACAGCCCCGAGCACGGTCAGGCCGTGCCATCGTTATCTCACCGAACGACACGCCTGTGGCGCTTCTTTACCATCATGTTGCTGACATGCGCGATGCTGTTCGCAGGCCGCATGGTACCGGCCGGCCCGGCACATATGGCGATGGCGGATGACGAGACGGACACGGCCACGCAGACGACCGCCTTGTCGATCACCGAATCGACGCCCGTGGTCACCGACACATCTGGCTACCACATCACCATCAGCATCTCCAATCCCACGTATGCCGCGACGTCACCGGGCCTGGTGACCGTGGCCTACAACCCGTCATATACGTTCGTATCGCGCACTGACATCCAGCATTGGGCGACCGGGGACGTATCGATTCCGGTGCGCACCGTTCTCGGCACGGCCACGGTGCCGTCCATCGCGGCGAACAAGAAGGTTTCTGTGAAGATCGACGCGGCGGCCGACAGCGATGCGTTGAAGGCGTTGCAGATGTGGGGGCCGAAACCGCTGCTGGTCACCTATCAGGCGACCCAGGCGACCGACTCTCAATCCACGGGCTCCTCTGACGGGTCATCCGGGTCGGACCGTACCGTCGATCCGAACGCCAAGCCGATTCGCCTGCACAGCTTCCTGACCAGATCATCCCAGGGATTGCGCAACGCACAGACCCCGCCGATGGCCATCACCATGGTCATGCCGTTGATGAACACCGGCCAGCAGGCCGACAAGAACGCCATCGACCAGCTGGTGGTGCATGACAACGGCGATGAATCCGACACAAAATCCACACAATCAGGTGGCGGCGGCACGGATGGCAGCACAGACGACGGCTCCGGCAACAATACCGACGACTCCGAAAACACCGCGGCGACGCAATCATCAGTGCTCACCCCGCACGACAATGATGCACTCGCCGCCAAACTCTCCCTCATCGGCAAGCACAGCGATTTGCAGACCATAGCCGATCCGACGGCATTGGCTTCCGACACCGGGCAACGCATCGATGCCGTCATGCAGCCAGCCGGATTCGACATCACCGCCTATGCCGCGATCAACAACGTCCGGTCGTACGAACAGGCCGGCGTCGGCACCGGCGCATGGAACGCACGATCCGCACTGGCCGCGGCACCGGCATCATCCAATTCCCTGCCCATCGCCTGGCAAGGCAAGGGCGATTGGACCCGGCAGGCGCTCTCCACGGCCAGGAAGCAGGGATACCGGTACGTCATCGCCGGTCACGACTTCGACTCCAGCACCACGGCCACCGTGCACACAGGCACATACACAATCCCCACCTCGGCCGGCGACATCACGGTGCTGAGCGAGCAGAAGGAACTCGGCGACCTCGTCAAAGGCAAGCCCACCAGCAGTGATGCGGACGGCGAGACCAGTAACGCGGGACGCATCGCGCGGTTCGTCGCGCAGAGCGCCTTCTATCAGATGGAGCAGCCGTATGCGGCGATGAACCGCAACCTGCTGGTCTGCTTCGGCACTAATATGTCGGCGGCGTTCATCGACACGCTGATGACCGCGGTCGAACATTCCTCATGGCTGCAACTCACCGACCTGAATGATCTCATTGACGCAGACGCCTATCGGACCGGAGACAAGGCGCTGCAAATCGTCCCCCAAGACAGTCATTTAAGCGAGCGGAACACCCGATCGGTCACGTCCGCGCTGGAATCGCTGGCCGAAAGCCGCAACGACATCAACCGCTTCACCACGTCGGTCCTCACCGACCATAAGGCATCCGCGTCCTGGATCCGCAAGATCAAGGCCGCACAGAGCACGCTGGCACTGCATGCGCTCTCGTCCGCGCCGCGCAACATCGACAGTCTGGTCGACGGTGCCAAACGGCTCGGCGGAGGCATGTTCGGAGGCGTATCCATCACGCCGACCGACTCCATCACCGTCGTCAGCGAAACGGCCAAAATGCCCGTCACCGTCAGGAACAACCATCCGTATCCGGTACGGGTGAAGGTCTCATCCCTCACCGACTCCATGGAAATCGTCACATCGCGGTTCACTGAGGTCACCATACCGGCGAACAGCGAGGCGCAGGTCACGTTCGCCATCCGCGTCGCCACTTCCGGCCACGCCACAGCCCACATCACATTGCTGGACCGCAACGGCGACACGTTCGGTTCCGCACAGAACACCGACATCACCAGCGTGCTGCGCATCAGCGACATGACCGGATTCATCATCATCGGCTTCTCGCTGCTGCTCGGCCTGGTCGGCCTCTGGCGCCAATTCCATCGAAAGAAGGACCCCGACGAATGAGCACCACGGTAGGACGCAATTCGCTGATCATGGCGTGCGGCACAGCCGCGTCACGTGTGACCGGCCAGATCCGCACCATCTTCCTCGTCGGCGCGCTCGGTACCACCGGTATCGCAGCCAACGCGTATCAGGCCGGCGCGCAGATACCGCAGGTGATCTTCAACCTGCTGTCCACCGGCGTGTTCAACGCGGTGCTCGTGCCGCAGATCGTGCGCACGCTCAAGCAGAAGGACGCGGATGAGCGACTCAGCAAGCTCATCACCTTGTCCATCGCGCTGCTGCTGGCCATCACACTGCTGATGGCGTCCGGCACGCCGCTGCTGACGATGCTGTATCTCGACTCCAGCTGGACGCCCGCGCAAAGGGCGCTGGCGAACGCCTTCACGCTGTGGTGTATGCCCCAGATCCTGTTTTACGGCCTGTATACCGTATTGGGGCAGATCCTCGCCGCAAAGGGGCGTTTCGCGACGTATGCGTGGAGCTCCGTAGGCGCCAACGTCATCAGCTGCATCGGTTTCGGCGCGTTCATCATGCTGTTCGGCAACGCGGGACGGCAGCCGATGTCGTTCTGGACATCCGGCAAGATAGCCCTGACCGCGGGCGCCTGGACGGCCGGCGTGGCGTTCCAGGCCCTGGTGCTGTTCATTCCTTTGCTGCGTTGCGGCATCCACTACCGGCCTCGCTGGGGACTGCATGGGCTGGGGTTGCGTTCCATGGGCCAGGTGGCGGTGTGGAGCATCGCCATGGTGCTGCTCAACCAGCTGATGGGCATCGTCAATTCGCGTGTCAATACCGGCGCCCCGACCGCCGGCGGCGATTTGTACGGCATCGCGGGCAACGCGAGCTATCAGTACGCGTACACGATATACGTTCTTCCCTATTCGATCATCGCCGTGTCCATCACGACCGCGGTGTTCCCGCGCATGTCCCGCGCGATCAGCGAGCATCGTATCGGGGATGCCCGCGCCGACCTCAGCTCATCCCTGCGATCCACCGGTCTTGCGATGTTCTTCTTCACCGCGGTCATGATTGCCATGCCGGTGCCGCTGGTGAAGGCGCTGATTCCGTCCACGAATGTGCATGGGGCGATTCTGATATCCGGGCCTCTGATCGGTCTGCTGGTGGGATTGGTACCCACCAGTGCGTTCCTGCTGGTGCAGCGCGCCTTCTACGCGTATGAGGACGGCCGCAGCCCGTTCCTGTTCGCGGCGGCCGACAACGCCGTGCAGTTGCTGCTTCTGCTGACCTCGCTGCGTTTCGCACCGCCGAAATATTGGACGCTCATGGTGGCTCTGTCGCTGAGCCTGTCATATATCATCACGTTCCCATGGGTGTTCTGGCTGTTGCGCAGACGATTCGGTGGGCGGATCGACGGCAAGCGCATCATCATCATGCATGTCAAGGCCCTGATTGCCGGTGCGGCGGCATGCGCGTGCGGACTATTCCTCAACCCGCTGGTCACGCGTTTGGTCGGCGCGAAGGTTTCCAGCGTCAACGGACATATGAGCTGGTGGCAATCCATCGTCATATGCGCGATTCTGACGATTGTGGTGACGGCCGTGTATGCCGGGCTGCTATGGCTGATGCGCGTGGAGGAGTTCTCCAGCCTGATCGTCACCATGAAGGCACGGCTGTTGCGTAGGACTTCCACTGCGACATCGGTATCGACACCGGCTGAGTCGGAGACCGAGGAAGCTCAGGCACAAAACGCGGAGGTCGAAGAGGGCACCACGGCAATTGCGGAGAATGATAATCATTACGATGATTATTCGCTGGGTGACGATGGAACCTCGGAGAATGACGGTTCCGCGGAACGGGCCGCTGAAACTGTGACCGATCTCGAACGGCCGGTTCAGGACCAGCCGGTTCAGGACCAACCCAGGGGGATTCCGTCCGACAACCTTCCGCCCAGCTTCGCGCCGACGGTCAACCGTAAGGGCCAACGCCCGTCCATCAAGTCCGTCGTACTGCCGAACGTCGCGGCAAACGCAGCCGGTGCAGCGGCAGGTATCGCGGCCGGCAACAACGCCCAGCCGCGAATTCCCACCATACTGCCAACGCCGCATCATTCCACTCGTCAAGCCGCGTCCGTCGCGGCTGCACAGCCGACCATCCCCACGGCTAGAATGTCAGCATCACCACTATCTCAGCGCATGACAGCAGAGCACGGAGAAACAACTACTATGAAGCCTCAATTGGGAGATACCGTCATCGGTCGCTACACTCTCGTTTCTTCGCTGCGCGAAAGTGACGGATTGAGCGCATGGATAGCCAATGACCGCATGCTGGCGCAGTCCTGCCAGCTGTTCATCATCACCGACACATCCGTTCTGCGCTGACATTCCGGGGGGCCTCCCCCGCCCGCGCTGGCCACCAGCCGGTACTGCACGCCGGTGCTGCAGCTGCAGCACGTCGGCGATGCCGCGGTGGTGATCACCGAGCCAGACTCCGGTCTGGCGCTGGCGGAATACATGCAGCGTTCGTCTTCCTCGTTCCTCAGCTACGACGCGATTCGATCGATCGTGGGACAATGCACCCAGGCGGTTCAGGAGCTGTTGGACACGGGGCTGACCCATACCGCGCTGAGCACCGATACCATTCGCGTGAGCGTCAATGGCGTGCAGTTCGCCGACACTCCCGTCGCCGCCGCATTGGCCGATATCTGCAGCGGCATCGACGGCGATGTGATGTCGTATGAGCAGATGGCGACGCGACAGCTGGCCGCACTGCTGTACGCGCTGCTGACCAAGACGCCTTCAGGCACGAACACGACGTTCGACCTGAATATGCTGCCCGCCGACGTTCCCACGGAATTCCGCGTGATCTGCAAGCGTGGACTGGCTCTGCACACCGAAGATGGGGAAATCATCGTGCCGATGGCAACGCTGGCCGAGCTGAGCGCGCTGCTGGGCGCGTGGGAGCCATTCAGCAACTTGTCGGATCGTGACATCATATTGCCGTCGGTCAGTGGCAGCGCCTCGATCAGCATGGTGGCGTTGCGTGACACGAGCGATGACAAGATCGTGGAACTGCCGGATGGGCTGGTTACTTCGACGAAGCTGCCGGAATTGTCGATTTCCGAGGCGGGACTGGCAGCCGGCGCCGAGGCCAGGTTCGTCAACGAGCAGCGTCTCGCGCAGCAGGCGTTCCTGGCTCAGCTGCCCGGAGATCCACCCTCGGCCGATCAGCCGGTCATCCCCGAAGCGGAATTGTTCGAACCGGATACCGCCGAGCCGTCGAAGACCCTGGCCTCCCTGCAATCGAAGGTCGGTCAGCTTATGGGCTCCTTGCGCAAGGACGGGGAGCCGGAGTCGCCGGTGACGACATCCACTGCGGAAGAGACCGCGATTGAGCAGCCGATGCCGGTGTATGCACCGCTGCCGGCATCGTTCCCGCCCGCCGCCAAGCCGCGTAGGTCCGCTACTGGCGCGACGCAGGCACGCACCGGCAACGGCGTGAACGTACCGGCAAACGCTGCTGGTGCGTCTGGTGTTGCGGGCGGTACCGGCAAACCCCGGACGACCGGTGCAACCGGCGAGATACAGAGCATCGTGGCCAATATGCCGAATGTTCCGCTGCCGGAAGAGGACGACAATGAGCGCACCCGCGCCGGCAGCATCCCGCCGTTGCCGCAGTCCGGTGAGGCGCAGGTGTCTGAAGGCGAGCAAACCGTGGCTGGAAGCCATCCCACGACCCGTGCGGCTCAGCCCATTGCCACGAACGCCATGCCGCAGCCGCGCGCGCATATGTCGGAATCATTGGCCGCTCTTGCCGCCAGATCCGCCAAGGCCGCGGCGTCGGGCGACGCCGTAATGCCCCCGTCATTCGCGGTGTCGGCATCGGCGCCCGGAGCCAATGGAGTAGCCATCCCCGGATCATCGAAGTCGCGTACGCGGATGACGGCACCAATCAGCCGCGATGCCCTGCGGAACATGTCTGGCGGCCGTCCTGCGGCGGCTCCGGGTGCGAATGTGCCGGGTGTGCAGACACCGGCGCAGCGTGCCCAATCCGACGCCTTTGACCCCACGGTCACCGTTCCGCTGCTAGGCACTGATGGTACTTCGGTAGATCAGCTGCCGCCTATGGCCCAGATCATGCCGCCGAGCTTCGCGCCCCAGCAGGTGCACGATGTCAACGCGTCGAATGTCGGACGCAATATCGAGGAGGACCTGCCTGACCAGCCACTCTGGGGGCAGCTCAAGATCAAGGTCATCGCCATCGTCGTCGCGCTGGTTCTGCTGGTGGTGGGATTGGTCGCCGCATGGTTCATCCTGAACGGAGACAACCACGGTGGCGGATCCGACAATCAGGATTGGCCGAACAAGACCGACATCGATAACGTCCCGTTCGGCAACTCGACCACACAGAACTCCACGTCAAAGAACTCTGCGGCACAATCCGACATCGTGTACATCCGCGTTCTGTAGGCGACGCAGAAGTTCTCATAGGCACCCCTTCTACTCACGGGTAGGAGGGGTGTTTCATCGTACGCGGTGACTCACGCTGTGGACTTATGCTGTGGGCCCATATCGTGCTCGTATTAGCTCCTCCGGTTTCCATGAACGCGGCATGCCTGTTTCGGCAATCTGAAAGCGACCAATCGGCATTCGAGGCGAATCCATGTCGTTGTTCACCCACCGCTGGACGAGGTCAGGTCAACTCGCTATCGTAAGGGACATGACTGAACTTTCAACCATCATCATCGGTTCCGGCCCTGCCGGATATACGGCCGCAATCTACCTCGCACGCGCCGGGTATCGCCCAACCATTCTTGCGGGTGAGCTCACGCCGGGCGGTCAGCTGGTCAACACCACCACCGTGGAGAATTACCCCGGTTTCCCTGACGGCATTCTCGGACCGGAACTGATGGATCGCATGCGCGATCAGGCGGAGTCTTTCGGCGCATCCATCGAATATCTCGATGTGACGAGCGTCGATTTCAGCTCCTCCCCCAAGACCGTCACGTGCAGCAATGGAAGCCAATATCACGCCGATGCCGTCATCATCACCACCGGTTCACAGTACCGCAAGCTCGGCATTCCCGGCGAGACCGAGTATTCCGGTCACGGCGTATCGTATTGCGCCACCTGCGATGGTTTCTTCTTCAAGGACAAGCCCATCGTCGTGGTGGGCGGAGGAGACAGCGCGCTCGAAGAGGCACTGTTCCTGACTCGTTTCGGCTCTTCGGTGACCGTGTTGCACCGCCGCGACCAGTTCCGCGCCTCCAAGATCATGGTCGAGCGCGTGCTGAACAATCCCAAGATCACCGTGAAAATGAATACGGTGGCGACAGCCATTCGCGGGCAGAAAAACGCCGCCGGCGAGCAGACAGGCGCTGATGCGGTAACCGCTGCGGCACCCGCAGCGCAGAACACCGGAAATCTTCTCTCGTTGAAGACGACTCCGATGCTGAATGTCTCCGGATCGGCATTGAATGCTCCCTCTTCGACCGGCATTTCCCTGTCGGCAAAGGCTGAAACCGCAGATGATTCCGCCGGCTTTGTGGACATTCGCGACACCGTGACAGGCGAGACGGGCACGTTGCCCGCCGAGGGCATCTTCGTGGCGATCGGCCATGAACCGGCCACGCGTTTTGCGAAGGGTTCCGTGGATATGGATGACGACGGGTACATTCTGGTCTCCGGTGCCGGAACGCATACTTCCGTGCCTGGAGTGTTCGCCGCCGGTGACTGCGTTGACCGGGTGTACCGTCAGGCCATCAGTGCCGCAGGCATGGGATGCCGCGCCGCGCTGGACGCACAATCCTACCTGGCCTCACTGCACTGATCCAACAGCACAGCTCGACCTGTCGGCGAAATCAAACCTCATCACAGACGATGATATTGCTTCACCGGCGGGTTGAGCTACACAAATAATGCTTGCATTGTCAGTAATCACAAACGAAACGACAGACTGACCGAAATAGCGCTGCGGACGCTTACCAGCGCCGGAGAATCGCATCAGAACGACAATCCGCTCAAATCTAGCGCATTGTACTGGACCGATTTCAACTCATATTGCTCAACAGAGTTTTCGGTAATGAATTTTCAGGTGCATGCAATAGGACAGTTATACGTGCGGTTCATTGCATTAGTCCTCTGACTGCAAATGCCACGACAGTTGCTTTATACGCGTTCTGCCGGAGAGGCAATGAATACCTCTCGGCAGACCAGATCATACGGCTCATGAACGGCATGACCGTTTCCCGTTGTGTGATGATGGCGGCTCACACCGTTGTGTGGCTCACACCCATTTTGCCGCCGCGCCCTCGACTGCCGTGGGAATCAGCATGCTGAGAATGCGTTCCATATCCTCAGGGGAGGAAAACACGATTTCGATTCGACCGTGCTTTTGCGTACCCTTGATGGACACTTTGGTGTCAAAATGATTTTCAAGGTTGTTGACAATCGGAGAACCGGCCCAAGGATTGTTCTTCGTCGGCCTTACCTTCTTGGGCACGTTGCTTTCTGCGTTCTTCAGCGCCACGATTTCCTCGGTGCTGCGAACCGAAAGCCCCTCCCCAATGATTCGAGTGGCCAGCTTGTCGATTTCACTTTCGTCATTCAAACCAAGAAGAGCTCGCGCATGCCCTGCGGACAGTACGCCTGCGGCAACTTTCTTCTGCACGGACGCAGGAAGATGCAGCAGCCGCAATGTGTTCGCGATTTGCGGTCGAGATTTCGAGATCGACTTGGATAGTTCAGCCTGAGTCAAGCCAAAGTCATCAATCATCTGCTGATATGCCGCCGCCTCTTCCAGAGGATTCAGTGCGACGCGATGAAGGTTCTCCAGCAGTGCATCACGCAGCATCTCGTCATCTGATGTGGTTTTGACAATCGCCGGAATCGTCTTCAGTTGTGCAAGTTGTGATGCACGCCAGCGACGCTCGCCCATAATGAGCTCGTATTTCTGCGATGTTTCACGTGAAACATCACTCTTGCTGGACTCCCCAGCCTGACGCTTGCGAACCACGATCGGCTGCAATACGCCGACTTCCTTGATGGATGCGGCCAACTCATTCAGCTCTTCCTCATCAAAGACGCTGCGCGGCTGCTGCGCATTCGGAACGATGGAGCTGACAGGAATATCCAGCAGATAGCCACCCTCGACAGGCTTCAATTTTGGAGTTTCCTTATTATCCTTTTCCTTGCCGGATGCCTTTGTGCTCTCGGAACGCTGAGCCGGCTGCGTTTTCTTGGAATCGCTCGTCCCCTGTGCTGTTGCTCCGAAAAACATGTCACTGGGGTGTGCCATATCACTGATACCGGGCATGGCAACACGCTTGCCGCTCTTGGGCTTCTCCACCGTTGTGGACTTGTGTACGGCAGGAATGGAATCCTTCATGGCCGGAATGGTTTTACGCTTGATTTCGCCAAGACGAACCGGAGCGGTAGACTCACTGTGTTGTTCAGTACCGCTCTTATGGGATTCGACCTTCTCTGGCGCAGCCGCAGCTTTCTCTTGAGGGGCTTTCTTGTTGGCTGTCGTCTCCTCGGATTCGAGATCAACACCCAATTGCTGCTGTTCCGCATGAGCTGTTCTCGACTCACCGGGAAGTGCGGGGAACAGCGCACCCAATCCTTTACCCAAACGTGATTTTGAGGTCATGGGTTACTCTCCCCTCTTCGCGTCAATTGCAGCCAGCACCGAAGGCGATCGACGGGCGATTTCCAAGGCCGCTTCGCCATAGGCACTCGCTCCCATTCCACGCGGGTCATAGCTAATGACTGTCTTTCCGAAACTTGGAGCCTCGGATATTTTTACCGTACGGGGAATCGTCGTATCCAGAACGATACTCGGATAGTGACTCTTCACCTCTGAGAACACTTCCCTGCTGAGCAATGTTCGTTTATCAAACATAGTGACCAGCATAGTCGACACAGTCAAATTAGGGTTATAGTGCTCCTGCACCAATCCTATGGTATTGATAAGTTGACCAAGCCCCTCCAAGGCATAGTATTCAGCTTGGATCGGAATCAACATCTCAGACACCGCGCACATGGAGTTGATGACCAACAGGCCAAGACTCGGCGGGCAATCGACCAGAACATAGTCATAATGATTGTTCGGATCCTGCAGGAATGATTCGACGGCTTCCTTCAGCAGATTGTTGCGATTCGGCAGATCCGCCACTTCCAGTTCCGCACCCGAAAGTTCAATGGAAGCGGGAACCACATCGAGCCCTGGGATATCAGGACAGGTTTTCAGTACCTCTCCGATTGTCATTCGTCCTTCAAGAACGTCATATACCGAAGGATCGCTGGTGCCGTGAGGAACACCGCATGCCGTAGAGGCGTTCCCCTGGGGATCCATATCGATGACCAGCACGTGAGCTCCATGAGAGGCGAGAGCTGCGGCAATATTCACCGTTGTTGTTGTCTTGCCGACGCCGCCTTTCTGGTTGGCGACGGCCAGGCATCGGGTTCTCGATGGCAGGGGGAACAATGCGGCATTCAGGCGTTCATAGCGTGACGCCTCATCTGCAATCTCGGCACCCAAAGAGGAACCATCATTCCCGAAAATCCTTCTGACCGTTTCAGAAGCAGATTCCATGGCAGGAATCGCAGAGGATTCCTGTGAATCATTGGATGTCATAGTCCCTCCTAAAAAACGAACAACATCTAATTTTTCCTAGTCGTATGGACATCTCAAGTTGTGCACAGCAATGTGGATAACTGTGGATAAGTATAGTGCATTAGTGTGTGAACACTTCGATCAACACTAGATAAACCGTTTATTTCCGCCATTTTCCTAATGTGGATTACATGTCGCAAATAATGTGGATAACTTTGTGCACTGTTTGAAATTGTGGATAACTCCATTCTTGCGAAACCATCGCTTTCGTGTTTGACATCCATTGTTTCACGTGAAACAATCTTCGGACAGTCAGCGATGTCGATGAAGATATAACAGCATTGTTTATGCGATCAAAGGCAATGGATATCGTCCGTCTCGCCCCGCAATCCAACCTCCGACAGCGGAAGCAGAATTACGATTCCCGTCAGCGGGGGCATGGGATTATCGTGTGACTCCCACTCATGGGAGCCACACGATAATTAGCGCTTGTCTACGAGAACGACGTGCGTGGATTCGAGACCGGGAGCTACTGGAGCTTCAACGACACGAGCACGCACTCCCCGGGCATGGGAAATTTGATGCTTCGCCTTTTCAATCTCAGCCTGCGCCGAACGGCCTTTCAATGCGACCAGTCGACCTTGAGGGCGAAGCAGAGGCAACGTCCAACCGGCAAGCTTGGTCATTGGCGCCACTGCTCGACAGGTCACTACAGAGAATGGTTTCAATTCACCTTCGTGGTGCTTGATACGATCGATGACTTCGTCGGAACGTGCGCGAATAATCGTAACATTCTGCAGGTCCATGTCATCCACGCACTCTTGCAACCATTCGACACGACGTTCCATGGGCTCAATGAGTGTAAACGCACAATCCGGCATGCATGCTGCCGCAACGATTCCGGGGAAACCGCCGCCACTGCCAACATCGGCAATGGTCTTTGCCTTGCTTCGATCGGCGACTTCCCGAATGAACGGGACGCATGCGGCGGAGTTGAGGATATGACGTTCCCAGATGATGGATATGTCGCGTGGGCCTATCAATCCACGCAGCTCACCCTCGCGGGATAGTTTCACGTGAAACACTTCGAGCTTGTCGTATGCTTCGCCCAATGCCTCACGAACTATTGCGGAATCATCTAGCTCATCACCAGATGTTTCACGTGAAACAATATCACTCACTCTTCGCTACCTTCATCGACGTCGGATTCATCGGCGCTGCTCTTCATGTAGATGGTGACATAGCGACGCGGCTCTTCACCATGAGAACGAGACTTCAGCCCCTCCTCGCGAACCACATCATGAATGACCTTGCGCTCAAACGAATTCATCGGTTTCAAATCAACGGGCTCACCGGTGTCATGCACTTCATCAATGGCATCAAGTGCAATGTCACGAAGACGCTGACGCTTGCGCTTCAGGAACCCGTCAACATCAACAATCAGATGCGAGCGTTCGCCGGTCTTCTGCTGAACAGCAAGCCGGGTAAGCTGCTGCAAAGCATCGACCACTTCACCATTGCAACCAATGAGATGCTTGATATCCGTATCGTCATCAGCGATGATCTGCACCATCGGACGACCGTTGCGAACACCCATCTCGATATCGCCTTCGTAATCGGCGATGTCCAATAAGCCTTCCAAGTAGTCGGCAGCGATGTCAGCTTCTTCATTGAGCTGATCGATCGTCGTGGTCTCCTCCTGCGCCATATCACCACTCCTTTAAGCGAGTATTACTTCCATAGTGTAAAAAAAGGAAACCTCACGGTCAAATAGAGGTTTCCAATCGTGTCACTTTTTCTTGCGATTCTTCCGCTGGGGCTGCTTGCGCTGGTATCCCCGCTCCAGACGAACAGCGGCTTCCTGACGCGCCTTCTCCAGTTCCTCTTCCTCAATCGAAAGCTGTCCGGCCTTGGCGCGACGAGCATTCTCCTGACGATGATCTCGAATCTCCTTTTCCTCAGCTGCACGGGAACCCGGGGTCGGGAACTTGTACACCTGGAACAAGGAACGGGCAAGGTTGCATGCGTTGTTGGTCAGCCAGTACACCAGCACGGCGAACGGGAACATGATGCCGGAGAAGATGTACATGATCGGGAAGCCCCAGGTCATGGCCTGCTGCATCTTGTACGTGGATCCCTGCATAGAAGCCTTGGGGAGGTTCTTGCGCATGTTGTTGAACTGCATGTACCACATGCATGCGCACATCAACAGGATGAAGAAGCCGATGACGACCTTTCCGGAATTGTTGGCCGTACCGAAGGTATCGGTGACGCTGACACCGAAGACGCGGGTTTGCGCGAACTGCTTGGCAGTCGCCTGATCGAATGCGCCAAGCGCTCCCCTCTTGCCGGTCGCGATATACGGAATGGCGGAAAGCATGTAGAACATGCACATGAACACAGGACCCTGAATGACGGCGGTCCAACACGACCCCATGGGGTTGGCGTCATTGTCCTGGTAGAGCTTCATCATCTCACGGCTCATGGCCTCTTTGCTGGCCTGATCCTTTTTGCCCTTGTACTTGTTCTGAATATGCTGCATCTTGGGCTGCAAGGCCTGCATCTTGCGCATCGACTTCATCTGCTTGAGATAAATCGGCAAAATACAGGCGTGCACCACGAGCACAAGGAACACGATCGCCAGCACCCAAGAGATGCCGATCGGTGCCATGCCCAGCAAGGTGAGGAACTTATGGAACAGGACCATGACCTGGGTCATGAGCCACTCAAGTGGGGTCAGCAGCTTATACAGCCAGCCCCAAATGCCTCTGTCAAGAAGAAATTCTCCGGAAGTGTTCATCAGGCCATCTCCTTAATCATCGGCCATTGGTGTGAGTCGAGGCTTCTCATATGCCTTCGACCAGCGAAATCTGTAGCACAGTGAAAAATGTTGCGGAACATCATCGATGCCGCCACGACTCCAAGGGTTGCAGCGAAGAAAACGCCAAATAAACAGCACGATTCCTCTTACCGCGCCGAAGCGCCGAACCGCAGTGATCGCGTAATGTGAGCAACTCGGATAGTACTTGCAGCATGGCGGCGTTTTCGCCGAAATGGCCCTCTGGTACCACTTGATCATGCCGATAAGCGCCGATCCGATGGCTGACATCAGCGACTCACCCTGCGTTCATGCGTAGTCGTGACTTTGGCGAAGCAACGGGAAAACTGTCGGTCAAGGTCAGCGAAATCGACACGCGATGCGCTGGGTTTGGCTCTCACGACGATATCGCACTGCATCGGAAGCATATCTTCATATCGTCTTGCGAGCACACGAAATCGACGCTTCACACGATTACGCGTTACAGCGTTACCAACAGCCTTGCTGACGGCAAGTCCCATACGTCTCATGATATCCGCAGATGCCTGAACATCACGGGTATCGTCATGCACCACAAAGTGCACGACGATATCCGAATCCGTCACCTTGAAGCGACGCTTCAGCACTGCGATGAAGTCACGATGGCTTTTCAGCCGCTTCACTCGCCTTCGTCACCTACCGCAATCAGGCGGACAGAGACTTACGTCCCTTGTTACGGCGGCGGTTGATCATCGCGCGGCCGGAACGGGTGCGCATGCGCACGCGGAAACCATGCTTCATCGAGCGACGGCGGTTGTTGGGCTGGAATGTCCTCTTCATAGTTATGCTCCCGGTTTTTGCCATGCTGATGCACGGCTCTCATGAGTCAAGCTCTATAACGGTACTCTGAGCCATGCCCAAAAATCAAAATGAAAACAATTTCTTCACGATTTATCAGTGTGTCGTGCCCCTTTCAGAGCAGCGGAAAACATTGGAAACACGCCAAAACATGTAGAAAAGTTATCCACAAATTACATGAATGTTATTCACAATTGAGGCGACACAACACGCTAAGCTGTGGATAACTTGGCTAAAGTGGAGTACATATATCCTGTTGTTGTTGTACTTATTATAGCTACCGTAGCGTATCCGCTGCGGTGCGCACCGGCACACATACCTGAAGGAGGTCACAATGTCGGATGACCTTCTCGGTCCAGCCGGGCAAGCCACGCGGATATGGTCGGACACGCTGCGTCTGCTCAAGCAGAATCCCACGCTGTCGCCGCGCGACAAGAGCTGGCTTGAAGGAGTCGTACCGGAAGCGGTATATGGCACGACCATCGTATTGTGCGTAAGCAACATGGCCACGCAGCAAGCGTTGCAGAATGAACTCAATGCGCCGCTGCTCAACGCTTTGAAAATCATATCCGGAAACGACATGTTCCCGGCGTTCAAAATCGTGGCTCCTCAGGTGTCCCAACCGGAACCGCAGCCGCCGGAATACCGGCATCCCGATACTGCGGCGAAACCGAGCGAACCATTCCCTGCGAATCCGTCGCCGACCGTCGCCGATCTGGCTCAGGAATCCTACATGCCCAACAGCATGCAGTCAATCTCCTCCATCGATTCGATTTCCGCGGAAATGACGGAGGCGAATCAGCAACCAGGCGCCACGGCTCCTCGAATACCCGGCGAGCCGAGTTTTCCGGTACGGCAGCAGAAGGTGATGCGCGATCCGGAAACCCATCTGAACAAGAACTCGACGTTCGACACGTTCGTTCCCGGTGATTCCAACCGTTTCGCACGCACTGTCGCGCTTGCGGTCGCCGAGGGAACCGGGCAGGAATTCAACCCGTTGTGTATCTACGGCGGATCGGGACTGGGCAAGACCCACCTGCTCAACGCCATCGGCAACTATGCATTGGTCAAGGATCCCACGCTCAAGGTCCGATACGTCAACAGCGAGGAATTCACCAACGAATTCATCGAGGCACTGCAGACCCCGGCCCAGAGCCAGAACCGCATCGCAGAATTCAACCGCCGATACCGCGAGGTCGACGTGTTGCTCATCGACGACATCCAGTTCCTCGGCGGCAAGGAAGCGACCCTCGAACAGTTCTTCCACACGTTCAACGCGCTGCATCAGGCCAACAAGCGTATCGTCATCGCGTCCGATGTCGCGCCCAAGAACCTCAAGGGCTTCGAGGCACGACTCATCTCGCGTTTCGACTCCGGACTCACCGTCGATGTCAAGCCGCCTGATCTTGAGACCCGCATCGCTATTTTGCGCATGATGGCTTCGATGAACGGCACTTCGACACCGAATGACGTGCTGAATCTGATCGCGGAGCGCTTCACCGAGAACATCCGCGAGCTGGAAGGCGCCCTGATTCGCGTGAGCGCGGTGGCATCGCTGAGCAGTCAGCCGGTGACCCGCGCGCTTGCCGAACAGACGCTGCAGGACTTCTTCACCACCGACGTGGAAATCAAGCCGACCGACATCATCGGACAGACGGCGAAGTACTTCCATCTGACATTCGACGACATCGTCGGGCGCGCGCGAACGAAGAACATCGCGCTGGCCCGTCAGGTCGCCATGTATCTTGCCCGTGAGATGACCAGCATGAGCCTGGTCGATATCGGCGAAGTGTTCGGCGGCCGCGATCACACCACGGTCATGCACGCGTATACCCGCGTCAGCGATGATATGCAGGAAAAGCCTGAAATTTACAACTACGTGACCGAGCTGACCGCGCGCCTCAAGCAGCGCGGCAATGAGTGACGACAGTCGTTTTCTCTCGGCTGTGCAATGGTCCCGTCTGGCACGATCGCGCTGAGACACCAAAAAACGCCTTTTTTCGTCGCTGTGCGTGATTCTGCTGGATGAAGGCCTGATTCGTCACCGTCGACAGGACCTATCAGACTCAAATAATATAGACATACATATTTAATCTGTACAATAAAACAGGCGCAACACGCCGAACGATCTGCTGATTGAAGGAAAAGTTATCCACATGCTTATTCACAAATGTGGGTAGAGCCTGCGGATAACTTGTGGACTACTGCACATTTTTTGTGGATGAACAGTGGATTAATCCACAGGAAATGTGGACAATCAAAATAGTTCGCCGAAAATGTGGATAACTCGGTACTTATGCACATTTTGTCCGGAAAGTTATCCACATAATCTGTGGGTTACTCAGCCCATATAAACACAAGGATTCGCGCAGTTATCCACACTATCCACAGGGCTTATTACTACGACTATCTTATTTCTCTTTCGATAACCGTCGTGATGATAACTCACTTCGCGCATGAGAAAAAACAATCCGAACATGACCCGCTAGAATGTTGCCAAGCACATCGTGAAATGAGGGAACCCATGAAAGTAGAAATCGATTCCGCGGCTCTCGCCGACGCCGTAGCCTGGACGACCCGCGTCATCGACGCCCGACCGGCGAGCCCCATCCTTGCAGGTATCCAGCTCGAAGCCATCGACGGCACCCTTCAACTGTCCGCGTTCAATTACGAGATTTCCGCCCGTCACCACATCGAGGCCGGTATCGACGAACCCGGAACCGCACTGGTACTCGGCAAACTCCTCGCCGACATCACCAAGTCACTGCCTGCCGAAAAGACCTACCTGTCGACCGACGGCTCCACCATGACCATCAACTCGGGCAAGTCCACGTTCACCATGCAGCTCATGCCCGATGCCGAATACCCGGATCTGCCGGTCGTGCCGGCAAAGCTCGGCCAGGTCGACGCACCCACGTTCATCCAGGCCGTAACCCAGGCCAGCGTCGCGGTCTCCCGCGAGGAGAACCGCCCGGTGCTGACCGGCGTGCGCATGCAGTTCGACGGCGACAAAGTCACCATGACCTCGACCGACCGTTTCCGCCTGTCCCGCGCCACGTTCACCTGGACGCCGCAGAACATCGACACCTCTACGACCACACTGGTGCGCGGATCCCTGTTGCGCGACGTCGCCCGCGCACTTGACGATCACCAGAACGTCGTCATCGATTTCGACGCCGACAACCCCACGCTGCTCGGTTTCGAGAACGCCGGACGCGTCTCGACATCCCAGCTGATCGACGGCGAATTCCCTGCGGTCGACCGCCTGTTCGCCGACGAATACCCGATTCAGGCCGTCATTGACAAGCAGCTGCTGATCGCTGCCATCAAGCGCGTCGCGCTGGTCGCCGAACGCAACGCCCCGATCCGCATGGTGTTCTCCGGCCAGGAAGTCACCCTGTCCGCCGGCGCCGTGGACGAAGCCCAGGCGCAGGAAATGCTGGACATCGACATGGACGGCGAGGACATCACCGTCGCGTTCAACCCGTCCTACCTGATCGAAGGCCTGAGCGCCATCACTGAGCCGTTCGTGCGCATGAAGATGACCACGGCCGTCAAGCCCGTCGAATTCAACGGCCAGCAGGAGGCGGACAGCGACGAATCGATGGATTACCGCTATCTGCTCGTCCCGATGCGTTTCAACAGCTGAGCCCGACGGCTGAACACTGGAATCCGAATCGAATCGCCGGCACCGCCGAAACACACGGTGCCGGCGATGACATGACAGGAGCCCATCTTGTACATTTCGCGTCTTGCGCTTGACCATTACCGGTCATGGAACCATTGCGTGCTCGACCTCACGCCGGGCATCAACATCCTGCAGGGGGCGAACGGGCTTGGGAAAACCAACATCGTCGAAGCGATAGAAGTGCTGTCCACGGGCCTGAGCCATCGCACATCCAGCTCGGTTCCGCTGGTGCAGCGCGGCGAACATGCAGCGACGATCCGGGCCAATATCGAATCCGTGACGGATCCGGAGCCCGCTGATGATGGCGTCAATACCAGCGCTGATGCCGTGGATATCTCGGACATGAAACCGGTCCGGCAGACACAGACCACCACCCTTGAGGCCACGATTGCGGCACGCGGCGCCAACCGCGCCCGCATCAACGGCGGGCAGTCGCGGTATCTGCGGGAGATTCTCGGCACGCTGCCGACCGTGAGCTTCACCCCGGAGGATCAGCAGCTTGTGGCGGGCGACCCCGCCGTGCGCCGCTCGTTCATCAACCAGGTCGCCTCACTGCTGATTCCTGGATATGCGAACCGGTTGCAATCATTCACGCACGTCGCCAAGCAACGGGCGGCACTGCTCAAACAGCTCGGTCAATGGCAGCGTGCAGGATCCCCGATTGACGCCGCGCTCAGCGGGCTGGAGATCTGGACCGGACAGTTCATCGAGGCGGGAGTCGCGCTCAGCCGCGACAGGCAGCGCATCATCGCGGAACTGAACAAGTCGTTCGGCCCGCTGTATGCCAGATTGGCCGGTGTGGCGGGCGACTTGCCTTCCAATGCGGAAATTCAGGATACCGCGCAGAATGGTGGTGAGCAGGCAGCGGTCGAATACGTGCCGTCATTCGACGAGATCCTTGGAACACAGGCGCCCGAACCGTTGATAAGCCAGCATTTCCAGCGCATCTATCCCGGCGAGGTGTCTCGCGGCGTCAATCTGATCGGCCCGCAACGAGATGACCTGTTGGTGACGCTCAATGGCATGCCGGCCAGGGAATTCGCCTCCAACGGCGAGATGTGGACGTTGGCCCTGGCATTGAAGATGGCACAATACCGGGCCCTCTGCGAGTATTTCGACACCAGGCCGGTGGTGATTCTCGACGATGTGTTCGCTCAGCTCGACGAATCGCGCCGCACCGAGATCCTGCGTTTTGCCGCGGCTCAGGATCAGGTACTGATCACCGCGGCCGCGGAAAGCGATATTCCGATACTGCCGGCGAATGAGTCGACAGAATCCGGCGAGATACCGGTGAGCCGCATCGCAGTGGCCGATCTCAAACGGCGCGACGAAGCGGATGCCGAGAGGGCCGGCGAACAATGACCGAACCCCGCAAGCCGAATACGCCGGGCGGGCCGGGGGCACCGAGCAGGCCCGACAAGCCGGGCAGCGCGGTCAAGCCGGGCAATGTACACGATTCGCACGAGCCGATTTGCGCGACCCTGCATCTCGACCAGCGCAAACTGCCCGCCACGGTGTTCGAGCACATCGCCAAGATGGCGGGAGGAAGGCGTCAGCGGATGATTGACGCCGAGGCCGCATGGGAGAACTTCGGCAAGCCGGGCCGTGACCCGAGCACCTTGGGCAGCGTAACGGCGCTGATTGCGAATAACGGTCATTGGATACCGTATCTGAAAATCGCGCAGCTGCGCAATCACTGGGATCAGGTGGTCGGACCGGTCATCGCCCAGCATTCGCAGGTCATCGGGCTGCGCGACGGAGTCATGACCATCCGTGCTGATTCCGCGGCTTGGGCCACCCAGCTCACCTACCTGATTCCGCAGCTGGAACGTACCATCAAGGAGCGCCTGCAGGGGTTGGACGTCCACAAGATCCAGGTAACAGGCCCCCGTGCCGCGACATTTCGCGGTTCAAGGATGAAGAGGCGCTAAATTCGCTCAGAGAGCCAAAGTCCCCGTAGACGGGTAGGATTGGCGGATAATAGGTTCAGCGCTTAGAAACCCCCGTTATTCGCGTTTTAGAGCGTATCGCCCGCAGAACAACCTTTCATGACGAAAGAATATGCAGGAAGGAAACCGTTAGTGGCAGTTCTTGAATCGGATTCCGAACATGAATCCCGTGACGAGTCCGGCATGCCTGAGCAGGCTCCGGGCAGCGGTCTGACGGCGAGCAGCGCCGAGCAGCATGACCGCGAGGTCGATGAAGCCATCGCCCAGGACGAGCTCGATGACGCCCAGCTTGACGACACCTTATCGCCCGACCATTATGACGCCAGCGACCTGAAGGTGCTGGAAGGCCTTGAGGCGGTGCGCATCCGCCCGGGCATGTACATCGGCTCCACCGGCCCGCGCGGTCTGCACCACCTGGTCTACGAGATCGTCGACAACTCCGTCGACGAGGCACTGGCCGGCTACGCCACGCATATCGAAGTGACGATCCTGCCGGACAACGGCATCCGCGTCGTTGACGACGGTCGAGGTATCCCGGTCGACGAAGTTCCCGGCGAAGGCGTCTCCGGCGTCGAGACCGTGATGACCAAGCTGCACGCCGGCGGTAAATTCGGCGGCGGCGGATACGCGGTGTCCGGCGGCCTTCACGGTGTCGGCATCTCCGTGGTCAACGCGCTGTCGACGCGAGTCGATATCGAAGTGCGGCGCCAGGGATTCCACTGGACCCAGACATACGTCAACCAGCATCCGACGGCCCGCCTCGCCAAGGGCGCCCCGATGGCCGAGGATGAGTCGACCGGCACTTCCGTGACGTTCTGGCCCGATGCGGCGATCTTCGAAAGCACGGTATACGACTTCGAGACGCTGCGCTCCCGCTTCCAGCAGATGGCGTTCCTGAACAAGGGACTGAAGATTTCACTCACCGACCTGCGCGAGCCGGATCTGGCCGGCGACGAAGTGGCCGGCGATGACGATTCCACCGAGCCGAAGCACCAGAGCGTGACTTACCAGTACATGAACGGCATCAAGGATTATGTCTCGTACCTGGTCAAGTCCCGCAAGGCCACTCCCGTCGAGGAGGATGTCATCGATTTCGAGGCCGAAGACCTCAAGATCGGCATCTCGGCCGAGGTCGCGATGCAGTGGACCACCGCGTATTCCGAGGCTGTGCACACGTTCGCGAACACGATCTCCACCACAGAGGGCGGCACGCACGAAGAAGGCTTCCGTGCAGCGCTGACCTCGCTGGTGAACCGGTATGCGCGAGACAAGAACATCCTCAAGGAGAAGGATGACAACCTCTCCGGCGACGATGTGCGCGAAGGCCTGACCGCCGTCGTGTCCGTCAAGCTGACCACTCCTCAGTTCGAAGGGCAGACGAAGACCAAGCTCGGCAACTCCGAGGCGAAGACCTTCGTGCAGCGCGTGATGACCGACAAGCTCGGCGACTGGTTCGACGCGCACCCCGCAGAGGCCAAGAACATCATCCAGAAGGCCATCGAAGCCTCCCGCGCCCGCATCGCGGCGAAGAAAGCCCGCGAGAACACCCGGCGCAAGTCGATTTTCGAGTCGGCCGGCATGCCCGACAAGCTCAAGGACTGCCAGTCCAGCAACCCCGAAGAGTGCGAGCTGTTCATCGTCGAGGGTGATTCGGCAGGCGGCTCCGCCATTCAAGGGCGAAACCCGGAAACGCAGGCCATCCTGCCGCTTCGAGGCAAGATTCTCAACACCGAACGCGCCTCCATCGACCGCATGATGAAGTCCGACACCATCGAGTCGCTGATCACCGCGGTCGGCGGCGGCTATGGCGAGGAATTCGACGTGAGCAAGGTGCGCTACCACAAGGTCATCATCATGGCCGATGCAGATGTGGACGGTGCCCATATCGCCACGCTGAACCTGACGCTGTTCTTCCGTTACATGCGACCGATGATCACCGCAGGATACGTGTATGTGGCCATGCCTCCGCTGTACCGTCTCAAGTGGACGCGCGGCGATCATGATTACGTGTACACCGACCGCGAACGCGACGAGAAACTCGCCCAGGGCAAGGCCGCAGGCCGGCAGCTGCCCAAGGGCGAAGGCATCCAGCGATACAAGGGTCTGGGCGAGATGACCTACCAGGAGCTGTGGGAGACCACCATGGATCCTGAGCACCGCATCCTGAAGCAGATTCACATCGAGGATGCCGCGGCAGCGGACGAGACCTTCTCGATGCTGATGGGCGACGACGTGGAACCGCGCCGTCTTTTCATCCAACGCAATGCCAAGGATGTGCGTTTCATCGACGCTTAAGGTTCTAATCCAAGCCCCGCCGGCGGGGGGGGCTGTCAGCGCAGCTGACTGGGGGTGGTCCCGATCCACCCGATGACAGCGACAGAAACGACGTCCAACATACGGTCGAACAGAATTTAACCAAAGGACAACCAAGTGGCAGACGAAAACAGCAACGGCACCGACCTGCCGGAGCAGAACGACGAGCGTGCCGAACACTCGATGGAGCCCATCAGCCCTCAGGCCAACGAACAGTTGGTCCTCGACGACAATCGCGTGGCCCACACCGACATCCAGAAGGAGATGCGTCAGTCGTACCTCGACTATGCCATCTCCGTCATCGTCGAACGAGCCCTTCCGGATGTGCGCGACGGCATGAAGCCGGTGCACCGCCGCATCGTGTACGCGATGTATGACGGCGGCTACCGTCCTGATCGCGGCTATTCCAAGTGCGCCCGACCCGTCGCCGACGTGATGGGCAACTACCACCCACACGGCGACGCCGCGATCTACGATTCGCTGGTGCGCATGGCCCAGCCATGGTCGATGCGATACACGCTGGTCGACGGGCAGGGCAACTTCGGCTCGGCCGGTGACGACCCGCCCGCAGCCATGCGTTACACCGAGTGCCGCATGATGCCGCTTGCGATGGAAATGGTGCGAGACATCGACAAGGACACCGTCGACTTCGTGCCCAACTACGATGGCCGTACGCAGGAACCCACCGTATTGCCCGCGCGCTTCCCGAACCTGCTGGCCAACGGCTCGTCCGGTATCGCCGTCGGCATGGCGACCAACATTCCGCCGCACAACATGCGCGAGCTGGCGGAAGGCGTGCACTGGACGCTCGATCATCCCGAAGCGAGCCGTGAAGAGCTGCTGAACGCACTCATCGGCATCATCAAGGGACCGGACTTCCCGACCGGCGCCACGATCCTCGGCCACAAGGGCATCGAGCAGGCGTACCGCACCGGCCGCGGCCTGATTACGATGCGCGCGGTGGTCAACACCGAGGAGATCAAGGGCCGTATGTGCCTGGTGGTCACCGAGCTGCCGTATCAGGTGAATCCCGACCGTCTGGCCGCTTCCATCCGAGAAGGCGTGCGCGACGGCAAGATCCAGGGCATCGCCGACATGCGCGACGAGACGTCGGGCCGTACCGGCCAGCGACTCGTGCTCGTGCTCAAGCGCGACGCCGTGCCGAAGGTTGTGCTCAACAACCTGTACAAGCACTCCCAGCTGCAGCAAACGTTCGGCGCGAACATGCTCGCGCTGGTCGACGGCGTGCCGCGCACGCTGAGCCTCGACGCCTTCATCCGCCATTGGGTGAACCACCAGCTCGAAGTCATCGAACGCCGTACCCGTTACCTCAAGCGCGAGGCCGAGGAACGCGACCACATCCTGCAGGGCCTGCTCAAGGCCATGGACGCCATCGACGAGGTCATCCGCCTCATCCGCTCCAGCCAGGGCCGCGAGGACGCCCGGCCGAAGCTGATGGAGTTCCTTGACATCGATCAGGTGCAGGCCGACGCCATCCTTTCCATGCAGCTGGTTCGACTGGCCAACATGGAACGCCAGAAGATCATCGACGAGCATGAGGAACTCATGCGCAAGATTGCCGACTACAACGACATCCTCGCCAAGCCGGAACGCCAGCGTACGATCGTCGGCGACGAGCTCGACGAGATCGTCGCGAAATACGGTGACGAACGTCGCACGAAGATCCTCCCCTACTCGGGCGAGATGAACGTCGAAGACCTGATCGCCGAGGAGAACGTGGTGGTCACCGTCACGCACTCCGGCTTCATCAAGCGCACCAAGGCCAACGAATACCGCGCACAGCATCGCGGCGGCAAGGGCATCAAGGGCGCCAAGCTGCGTGAGGATGACGTGGTGGATCACTTCTTCCTCACGTCCACGCATAACTGGCTGCTGTTCTTCACCAACAAGGGCCGCGTCTACCGCATCAAGGCGTACGAGCTGCCCGAAGGCTCGCGCGATTCCAAGGGCCAGCACGTGGCGAACCTGCTGCAGTTCGGTCCCGACGAGACGATTCAGACCGTGCTGTCGATTCCGAACTACGAGGTCGCCAAGTATCTGGTGCTTGCCACCCGCACCGGCAAGGTCAAGAAGACCGCGCTGGCCGAGTACGATTCGCCGCGTCAGGGCGGACTCATCGCGGTTCGTCTCGCGGCCGACGAGGAGACCGGCGAGCCCACGGACGAGCTGATCGGCGCCGCGCTGTGCAACGCCGCAGACGACATCATCCTCGTCTCCAAGCAGGGCATGAGCCTCAAGTTCGTGGCGGACAACGACCAGCTGCGTCCGATGGGACGCCAGACCGCCGGCGTGCAGGGCATGAAGTTCCGCGGGGATGACGAACTGCTCGCCATGGACGTGGTTCCAGAGGACTCCAAGCAGGACCTGCTCGTGGTCACCAATGAGGGCTTCGCCAAGCGCACTGCGATCAGCGAATACCGACTGCAGGGGCGTAACGGCTTCGGCGTCAAGGCGGTACAGCTCGCCGAAGGTCGCGGATCACTGGTCGGTGCCCTGATCGTAAGCGAAGACGATCAGGTCATGGCGATCATGAAGTCCGGCAAAGTGATCCGTTCCAACGTCACCGAAGTCAAGCGCACCGGCCGTACCACGCAGGGCGTGACGCTCGCTAAGCCCGACAAGGGCGACGAGATTATCTCCATCGCCCGCAACGAGGAAACCGGCGAAGACGAAGTCGAGACGACGGATGATACGGCTGCGGCCGCATCCGCGACCACGTTTCCCGATACGGCCGAAAACACTCCGGATACCGCGGATAGCGTCGCATCCGGCAGTGATTCGGGCGCGGCATCTGACGAGAATGTGAACAACACTGATGACGAGGCATAATCGTCTCAGAAAACTGGTAGCCTCGGCTAAGAGTCATCGGGGAACGACAAGGAGCAACGATGAGTGACAACCTCGAACCCGGACGGACCGACATGTTCGTGCCCGGTCCGCATGACAATGCAGAACCGCACGAAGGTGTCCGCGAAAGCGCCCCTCGGGTCGCGCGCTCTATTTCCAACCAGCCGCAGTCGGAGAGCGAGCCGCGCGCCAACAAAACGCGTGCGTCCCTGCGTTCGCCGCGCCGTTCGACGCCGCGCGCCCGCCGCATGAACCTGTCGCTGACCCATGTGAACGCATGGTCCGTGGCGAAGGTGACGTTCATGCTGTCAATCGCCGGCGCGATCATCGAAGTGCTTGCCGCCGCCCTGGTCTGGCTGCTGCTTGACGCGGTCGGCGTGTTCGACCAGCTGAACAATATCGTCTCGTCCACCGGTCTGGCCGCCGACAGCCTGAACCTGTCCAGCGTGTTCAGCCTGTCCACGGTACTGTCGGTGGTCACCATTCTGGCGATCGTCGGCGTCGTGCTGGTGACGCTCCTCGCCACCATCATCGCGCTGCTGTACAACGTGATCAGCGCGCTGGTCGGCGGCATACATATCACTCTGGGCGACGACTGATCCAATCGAATCCCTGATACATCCCGTTACGAACCCCGCGGAGGCAACGCCCGCGGGGTTTTTATATCTCATCATCGCCGGCGCAGGAAAAGACTACACCGCCGCTTCGTGGAAGCCGTCCGCTCAGGCCTTCAAGGAGATCAAGGTTCGTGGCGTTGCCGCTGATTGGCGACAGCGCCACATGACCGCGTTGCCGACGCGGGTTGTCAGCACATGACGACGAATAATGGGTAGTTCCCGATGCCCGGGAGCCCCCATTATGTTGTTGATAGGAAAATCACGCTCTCAAAACTCGCAGATACAGACCATTTTTGTTGAATTCGGCCCTGTATCTGCGAGTTTTGAGAGCGTGAGCTCGCGATAATCAGGCCGTGAACCTCACCGAAGCCCATGTGACCGGTGGCAACGAAACAGTCATCCGACCCTCATCAAGCGCGGCGGATAGCGGCTGCAAGGTGACGCCGTCCGGCTCGTCGGCCGTATTGGTGCGGTAGATATCGTCGCTGGGCAGCATCTGCGAGCTGGTGACGGACGGCCACTCCCCCAGCCTAGGCAACGATGTCAGGCCGATTGTCACATCATGGGCGTTGTGCTCGTCACGGTTGACGAGCAGAATCATGCCTTCGCGAGTCTTTTGATCCCAAGTGGCCACCGCGACCGTGAAGAGCCGTAAGGCCGGCAGCGGCACCGGTTCCGCATGGGCACAGTACACGGACGAGCTCGCCACCGCATCGACCACCGCCGACACGAAGGCCGGTGAGCCGCAGTACGTGACCACCACGTTCACCGTGCCCGCCGACGCCGCGCCTGAAGGCGCTCTGTGGCTGAGCTTCTCCGACATGGGCCTCGCCGATGACGCCAACGGCTACATCGACGATGTGGTGCTCGTTCGCTCCGACTCCAAGCCGACGCTGAAGACCACCGCGTTCACGCCGACCGTCGCCGAGGGTGAAACCGCCTCCGCATACGTGGAGCTCGACGGTCAGCCCGCCGCCAAGGAGGTCTCCGCCAACAAGAACACAACCGTCGACGAAGTGGCCACCGCACTGAAAACCTCACTGCCGCACAGAACGCCCTGGCCGAGAAGCCGAAGCCGGCGACCGTCGAATCGATCAAGGTGGCCGCAAAGCCCGCCAAGACCGAGTACACGGTCGGCGACACGTTCTCCGCCGATGGTCTGAAGGTCGTCAAGGTCATGTCCGACAAGACCGAACCAGGAAAGAAGCTTGGCGCGCAGAAGCCTGCCGGTCAGCAGAACGTCTGTCCAAGACCGGTGCCTCGGTGGCTGGCGTGGCCGGTTTGCGTTCCTAAGTGCGCGCCGAAACGACGATCGTGCGCACTTAAGAACGCAAACAGAGCCATTTGCGTTCTTATGTTCGCGCACTTGTCGTTTCGACGCGCACATAGGAACGCAAACCGGCCGTACCTGCTGCTGTTGCGTTGCTGCGCCGTCACGCCGTTGTGCCGTCACGATGTCGCTGCCGTCCGGGGAACGTCGAAAGACGCGAAACGGGCCTGCGGCAAATCATGCCACAGGCCCGTTTCTCAATGCCGGACCACGTCGGCTAAATCCGTGATCCGCGAAAACCCGCGAAAATCAGCGGTGGGTGGTGCCCTCGTAGGTGTCGCTCCACGTCAGCGACGCCACGCCGTCGGCGATGGAAATCGGCATCTGTACGATCGGCGAGTTGCCGAGGTCATGCTCCTGCCAGCGGTCGCCGATGAACAGGAAGTGCTCGCTGTTGTACGGGTCGTCGTCCAGCGGCACCACGATATCGACCTGCGAATCGTAGGTCTTCGCACCCTCCGGCGCGAACAGCTTCCACTCGCTCCACGGGCCGTGCAAGTCGGTGGCGGTGGAGTACTTGTTGTCGTTGGTGTCCCAGCTGGTCAGTTGCGAGCCGAACCAGTAGTACAGGCCGTCCTTCTTGATGATGGTCGGCGATTCCAGGCCGTATGGGTAGTCGGTGGCACGCTCGCAGGCGACGTCCTCGACGATGGTGAGGTAGTCGTCGGCGAGACGGTAAATGTGCGTGCCATGGTCGCGGTCCTCGCTCATGATGTAGCCGCTGCCGTCCTCGTCCTGGAAGACGCCGATGTCACGGCTCAGGTAGCCACGCCACGTGATGGTGGTCTGGAATGCGAACGGGCCGGTCGGGGCGTCGGCCACGGCGACGCCGATGTGCGCGTATCCGTAGTCGGGCGTTTCGGCATGAATATACATGACATATTTGCCGGTGGCGGGGCAATGCAGCACCTTCGGCCGCTCGCCGATACGGTCGGAGGCGAGGGCGGAGCCGTCTTCTTGCACATCAAGTACGATGCCGTGGCTGCGCCATGCGATGAAATCGGTGGTTGTATAACAGCACACGCCCTGGAACAAATTGCCGTTTACCTTGTTCTCGCCATATGCATACCAGGTGTCGCCGAATTTTTGCAGACCGATGCCGTGCAGCTGGGCAACGTCGCCCGAGGTGTCGTGAGGCAGAAAAGCTCCGAATCTATCAGCCATGATTTCCCCTTTCGTGATGATCTGCTGTTGATTATCTGTCGTGTCCGCAACTGCTTGTGACCGGTTACAGACTGAACCATTGTATCGTGAAAACCTTGCCGACATACGGAAGAATCGGAGTGCGCCCGGCGGTGGCGCTCCGGCAACGGCCGCGTGGGGTCGTGCGTTGCAATATGAGGCTCTCAAAATTCGCAGGTACAAGGGACTATTCGTTATTTTCGCCCTGTATCTGCGAGTTTTGAGAGCGTAGTTCTTCCTAGATCACGCCGATTGGCGTTCCGCGATGGTCGTCGGCAGCAGCTGCACGTAATGCGGCTCCACGATGTCGCCTTGCAGCATGGACAGCAACAGCCTCGACATCGTCTCGCCGTGCAGCTGCGGAACCCGCCCCCGATGGGTGAC
>OAUH01000286.1_pt1 | contig 36194 bp, 28 predicted proteins | sample 1495121 | NCBI WGS metagenome assembly OAUH01 (sample SAMEA2580006, study PRJEB22360) | human gut metagenome | reverse complement strand
GCCAGCCGGCCGTCATCGGTGAGCGGCGCGGACGAGAGCAGCACCTCGCCGTCGGGCAGCGAAACCGGTGTGGCGCCGAAATTCGTCAGATTCGCCCAACCGTTGGCACGACGGTAGGCGATCACGCCGCCGGGCTGGCCGTCGGCGCCGTCGCGCATGCCGCTCGGACGGTTCTCGGGAAGCAACGTGCAACTGGTGTCCGGAGTCTGCATCTCGTGACGCAGCCGCAGCACGCGACGATAGAAGTTCAGCATGGAGCCGTCGTCGGCGTCCTGGATGTCCATGGCGAAATCCTTGAACCACGCGGGCTGCGGGAGGTGTGGTTCGGCGTCACTGACGGCAGGGGAGAACCCGAACGAGCCGGCATGGACGTGCCTCTTGTCGGACGTGTACGTCTCGGGCACGTCGGACGCGACCCAGGGCAGCGGCACGCGGCAGCCGTCACGGCCCTTGGTGGACTGCGCCCGCGAGGTGCGCAGGCCGGAGGGATCCTCGATGCGGTCCCATGGAATATCCGCCACCTCGAACAGGCCCAGCTCCTCGCCCTGATACACGTAGGCCGAGCCGGGCAGCGCCATTTCGAGCATCAGTGCGGCGCGTGCCCGCAATGCGCCGGCCTGGCGATCCTCGATATAGGTGGTGCCGTCACGCAGCAGCCAGTCGTTGGCGATCTGATGGTATTCGCTGGTCGGCACTTGCGGCAGCGCGTAACGCGTGGCGTGGCGCGGCACATCATGGTTGCTCATCACCCAGGTGGACGTTGAGCCCGACCTCTCGGCGCACGCCAGCCCCTTGTCGATGGCTTTGCTCATCGCGTCGAAGGTCCAATCCGCCTTGGCGAACTCGAAGTTGAACACCTGCCCCAGTTCATCCGGTGACGCGTACAGGTACTGGCGTTCCGGCCGGACCCATGCCTCGGCGACCGCGAAGCGCGGGGGATCGTAGCGGTTGAACACCTCGCGGCGCCACTCACGGTAGATGTCGTGCACCTCGTCGCGGTCGAGCACTGGGTGGGATCCGTCCGCGGGCATGTCGTTCGTGCTCATCACCACGTAGTCGTCGAGGTCGTCGCGGTCGAGGTCCTTGGCGAGCCCGTGCGCCACATCGATGCGGAACCCGTCCACGCCGTGATCGCACCAGAAACGCAGCGTCTCAAGGAAATCGGCGCGCACGTCCGGGTTCTTCCAGTTCCAGTCGGGCTGCTCCTTGGCGAACATGTGCAGGTACCATTGGCCGTCGTCCACGCGCGTCCATGCCGGACCTCCGAAATGGTTCTGCCAGCGGGTCGGCGGCTCGTCGCCGTTCGGGCCCTTGCCGTCGCGGAAGATGTACCGGTCGCGCGCGGGGGAGCCGGGGCCGTCCGCCAGCGCCTGACGGAACCAGGGGTGCAGGTGGGAGCTGTGGTTGGGCACGATGTCCACCACCACTTTGATGTCTGCCGCATGCGCGGCGGCGGCCAGCCGGTCGAAGTCGTCCATCGAGCCGAGTTTCGGATCCACGTCACGGTAGTCGGCCACGTCGTAGCCGCCGTCCGCGAGTTCGCTCGGGTAGAAGGGCGACAGCCAGATCGCGTCGACGCCCAGCTGCCGCAGATAGGGGATCCGCCCGGTGATGCCATTGATGTCGCCCAGACCGGAGCCGGTGGTGTCCTGGAAGCTGCGCGGGTAGACCTGGTAGACCACGGCCTGCCGCCACCACAGTGCCGGGTCGGTCTCGGCGTCGTGCCGCGTCGTGATAGATTGCGTTTCCTCTGCCATGTAGTCCTCCTGGCCGTATGCATGTGCCGCTGCCGTTCCTGCGCTGCCGTAATGGCGCGTGGCCGGCCGCGTCCCGAATGTCCAAGATTATATCCGTCCCGTTCCACCCGAAGCGGCGGGTCATGTCGTGTAGCGACACCAAGCTTCCGTCGTGCCCGCGTGTCTTCTTAGCGGCGCTTTAGCGGGGTCCCAATTGGATAGGGCAAGAGCATGACGCGCTGATCGTCGACCGCCGGCTGCCCGACGGCGACGGGCTGGATTTGATTCGCACTCTGCGCGGCTCCGGCGTCACTACACCCGCGCTGATGCTGACCGCGCTCGCGCAGGTGGACGACATCGTGGAAGGGCTGGACTGCGGCGTGAACGACTACCTGACCAAGCCGTTCCGCTTCATCGAACTGCAGGCCCGGCTGCGCGCGCTGCTGCGGGTGGGGGCAAAGCCCAGACGGCCAGCGTGATGGTGGGCGACTGGCTGCTCAAGCCGCACTCCGGCATCATCGAGGATCCGGACGGCAGTGCGGTGTCGCTCGGGTGCGCGCGTCATCGCCAATGGGCGCAGATCCGCGTGTCCGACCATGGGCCGGGCATCGGTGGCGATCCCGAACGACTGTTCCGCCGCTTCGCCCGGGACGATGACGGCACCGCGCACCAAGGGCACGGGCTCGGCCTCGCGCTCGCCCGTGACGTGGCGAACCGGTATGGGGGCTCGGTCGCGGTGGAGTCCTCGTCCCCGTCCGGCACTACGATGCTGCTCTCTTTCCCGCTGGCCTGACGGCGCGTCCCCGGTCTGCTATAGCCTGTAACGTTCCCTAGGAAAACACAGCAGGAAAGGCGGCTTGCGATGGTCGACAGCCATGATGCGGAAACGTACAGCGCGAAGGATTCGCGCCTGATCTGGATTGATTGCGAGATGACGGGACTTGACATCTTCGGTGGCGACGAGCTCGTCGAGGTGTCAGTGGTGCCTACCGATTTCGACCTCAACGTGTTGGACGAAGGCGTGGACTACGTCATCAAGCCGTCCGACGCCGCCGTCGCGCACATGAACGACTTCGTGCGCGCCATGCACACCCGTTCCGGGCTCATCAACGAATGGGAGCACGGCCTGAGCCTCGAAGAGGCGGAACGCAAGGTCACCGAATACGTGCTGCGGTTCACGCCGGACGGAGTCAGGCCGCTGCTCGCGGGCAACACCATCGGCTCCGACAAGAAATTCCTCGACCATTACATGCCGGGTCTCATGAGCCATCTGCACTACCGCAGCGTGGACGTGAGCACGCTGAAGGAGCTCGCGCGCCGCTGGTACCCCGCGGTGTATGAGAACCGCCCCGCCAAGAACGGTGGGCACCGCGCCCTCGCCGACATCATCGAGTCGCTGGACGAGCTTCGCTACTACCGTCAGGCGTTCATGGCGCCGGCTCCCGGCCCGAACGAGGCCGAGTCGAAGGCCATCGCCGACCAGATCGTCGCCACCAGCCTGCTGAATAAGTAGCCGGCCGGTCTCGAAAAACAGAAAACGTCACGCACACGACTGAGAGGAACGACACCATGACCGCGAACGATTGGACCGTCATCTGCGACAAGCCGCACGACATCCGCCTGATCGTGGCGGACATGGATGGCACGCTGCTGGACGGCGACAGCAACATCCCCGATGGCTTCTGGCCGCTGCTCGACGAGCTGCACGCCAAGGGTGTCGAGTTCGTGCCGGCTTCCGGCCGCCAGCTCGCCACGCTGCGCTCCATGTTCGCGGACCGCGTCGACGGCGCTATGTCGTATATCGCGGAGAACGGCAACGTCGTGGTCGCCGACGACAACGTCATCGACGTGCACGGGGTGAGCTGGGACATCACGCGTACGCTGATCGATCTGGTGGACGCCGCGGTGGCGTCGGGCTCGCATGACATCGGACTCGTGGTATGCGGTCTGAACACGGCATACATCCAGCGGCAGGACAGGCCGTTCGTCGAGGAATGCTCCAAATACTACAAGGCGCTGCGCATCGTGGACGACCTGCACGAGGTGCTGGAGACCGAGGACGAAACCGTGCTCAAACTGGCGATCTTCGATTTCGGCGACGCGCAAGGCATGGCCGCGAACCTGCTGGGCGATGTGGAACGCACCCATCAGGTGGTAGTATCCGGAGCGCGCTGGGTCGATATCATGAATCCCGGAACCGACAAGCGGCAGGGTGTCGTCGCGCTGCAGCGGCATCTCGGCGTCACGCCCGCGCAGACGGCGGTGTTCGGCGACTATCTCAACGATTTGCAGATGCTCGACGCCGGCGAATGGTCGTTCGCCATGGCCAACGCGCATCCGGATCTGAAACGCGCGGCGCGGTACATCGCGCCGGCCAACACCGAGCACGGCGTGCTGCAGGTGGTCCGCCGGCTGGTCTGAGCCCGCAGGCGAGCGATGTCATACGCCAGGGCGCGCGGATCGTGCGTGATGCATGAGCTTAAGGAGGGCATATGCGGCAGTCTGAGGCGCTCGCGATTCTGAACGCCGGCGCGAACGTGTTCCTGACGGGTGCGCCCGGCGCAGGAAAGACGTACGTGCTGAACGAGTTCATCCGGCAGGCGCGCGCAGACGGCGCGAACGTGGCCGTCACCGCGTCAACGGGCATCGCCGCCACGCATATCGACGGCCAGACCATCCACTCGTGGAGCGGCGTCGGACTCGCCAACGTGCTGACGCCAAATCTGCTGAAGACCATCAAGACCCGTCGTCGGCGCAAGATACAGGCGGCCGACGTGCTCATCATCGACGAGGTGTCGATGATGCACGCTTGGCTGTTCGACATGGTCGATCAGGTGTGCCGTGAAGTGCGGCATGATCCTCGGCCGTTCGGCGGATTGCAAGTGGTACTGTCCGGCGACTTCTTCCAGCTGCCGCCGGTCTCCGTGTCCGGGCGCGACCGCGACGTGCTGCCGCCCGGCCCGGATTTCGTGGCGTCCCGCGAACGGTACGCGAAGGCCGGACTCAATCCGGAAGGATTCGTCACCGAATCGCTGGTGTGGGGCGAACTCGCGCCGGTCATCTGCTATCTGACCGAGCAGCATCGTCAGGACGACGGCCGGCTGCTGCACGTGCTCACCGACATCCGCGCCGGATGCGTGGATCAGGATGACCGTGACGCGCTCGTCACGCGGCTCGGTGTGACACCGAAGCCGGGCGAGGTGGCGGTCCACCTGTTCCCCGTCAACCGGCAGGCCGATAATCTCAACGATTCCAGGCTCGCGCGGATAGGCGAGGAGCCGCACGAGTTCCATGCCGAGCAGATGGGGCCGGCCCACCTGGTCGAACGGCTCAAGCGCAACATGCTGGCGCCGGAGTGCCTCGTGCTCAAGACCGGTGCCGCCGTCATGGCACTGCGCAACGACGCCGACCACCAGTATGTCAACGGTTCGCTCGGTACCGTGCGCGGCTTCGCCAACGAGAACAAGGGCGGCTGGCCCATCGTGGAATTCGAGAACGGCAACATCGTCACGATGAAGCAGGCCACGTGGGAGATGATGGACGGCGACACGGTGATGGCGTCCGTGGCGCAGGTGCCGTTGCGATGCGCATGGGCGATCACCATCCACAAGTCGCAGGGGATGACCCTCGACCGGGCGGTGATGGATCTGAGCCGCACGTTCGCGCCCGGCATGGGATATGTGGCGCTCTCGCGTGTGGAACGCATGAGCGGATTGTATCTTGCCGGCGTCAACGAGCGCATGTTCGCGGTTTCGGCGGATGCAGTGATGCTCGACGGCGATTTGCGCGGCAGGTCACAGGCCGCCAGCGCGCGGCTGGGCGACGAGGGCGTGGCTGCGTTCCGGCCGCAAACGCCTCACGAGGACGAGCCTGCTGGCGAATTCGAACAAGCCGAGCTGTTCTAGCGGTGGCTGCTTTCGGATATGGGACTGTTATTGGGCGGAGGAAGACATCAATCCCGCGAAAGTCCCATTTGAGATGGTGCTGATGGGACTTTCGCCGGGTAGCGGTGCGCTAGCGCAGCTGTGAGATGCGTTTTCCGAGCGATTGCACCGATTCGAGGCTTGCCTCGTAGCGCGCGGCGGCACCGAATATCCAGCGCAGGTTGCGGGTCGCGCTGTCGGCCATCGGATGGCATGTACGCAGCCATGCGGTGGCGGCCAATGCCGGCAGCAGCACATATGCGGCAATCGCCACGAGGTTTTTCTCAACCATGCGATTGCTGAAATCGGCGATCGCGATGACGGTAAGGCTCAAAGCGCTGATGAAGGCGACGATGATGCGCTCGGCGACATATTGCCCGGGCCGATAAGACAGGCGGCTCCCGCGAGCATAGTGAAGACAGCCACGCTGACGGCTTCGGACATGTATCTCGGCAGCATCGGCAGGTCGCACAGCAATCAGCGACACGGGCAAAGAGAAAGAGGCGTACAGGGACCATGCGCGCAACGGTTGACGGCCTTTCTGATGAACCGCCCGCAGTGCTATCGTCACGCAGCCCAGACCGAACAGCACCGCGCCGGGCGGCAATGAGCAGAACAAGCCCGGTACCGTGCCGGGTGGCACGTCGGGTGATGGCTCGTCTTCCGCCAAGCCGGGCGCGAACACGGGCGTAGTTGCCGGGGGAGGCAAGACGTCCGCGGCCGATTCTCTGGCCCATACCGGTATCGACATGTCGCTGGTGACCGTCCTGGCGATGGCCATGCTGGCGGCCGGCATTACCCTCGAACGGCTGCGCCGGATGACGCGATAAGAGCGGCACGGCCGCGAGGCCAATACGAAGGCCGCTCGCTCGGTGAGCTCCGGGTGGGTGGCCTTTTTCGATACTGCGGGTTTGCCGAACTGAACCGGGCCCGCAATGTCCCCGAACGCGAATACCTTGGAACCCATGAGTTCCAAAGCACTTCGAATGTCCACCATGTTCCTGCGCACGCTGCGCGAGGATCCCGCCGACGCCGACACCGATTCGGCGAAACTGCTGCTGCGCGCCGGCTATGTGCGCAAGGCGGCTCCCGGTATCTGGACCTGGCTGCCGCTGGGTCTGAAGGTCCTCAACAAGATCGAGGCCATCGTCCGCGAGGAGATCGACGGCATCGGCGCCCAGGAGGTCCACTTCCCGGCGCTGCTGCCGCGCGAGCCGTATGAGGCCACCCACCGCTGGGAGGAATACGGCGAGAACCTGTTCCGTCTGAAGGACCGTCACGAGGCCGACTACCTGCTCGCCCCCACGCATGAGGAAATGTTTACGCTGCTGGTCAAGGATATGTACTCCTCGTACAAGGACCTGCCGGTCACGCTCTACCAGATCCAGACCAAGTACCGCGACGAGTTCCGCCCGCGCGCGGGCCTGATCCGCGGCCGCGAGTTCATCATGAAGGACGCTTACTCGTTCACCATCGACGAGGAGGGCATGAAGAAGGCGTACTACGACGAGCGCGGCGCCTACGAGCGCATCTTCCAGCGTCTCGACCTGAAGTACGTGCCCGTGTTCGCGATGTCCGGCCCGATGGGTGGTTCCGCGTCCGAGGAGTTCCTGGCCCCCATGGCGATTGGCGAGGACACGTTCGCGCTGGCGCCCTCCGGCAAGGCGTGGAACGTCGAGGCGCTGACCACCCCAGAGCTGCCGGCCGTGGACAGCTCCGCCGTGCCCGCGATGGAAAGCCGTGAAACCCCGGATTCCAAGACCATCGAGGATCTGGTCGCCACCGCCAACCGTCTGTACCCGCGTGAGGACGGCCGCGAATGGACTGCCGCCGACACGTTGAAGACCGTGGCCGTGACTGTGCTGCACCCCGAGGACGATGATCATGAGGGGCCGTGGCGCGAGGTCATCGCCGTGGCGCTGCCCGGTGACCGTCAGGTCGATATGAAGCGTCTTGAGGCGCAGTTCGCGCCCGCCGAGCTGGAGGAATCCACCGAGGACGATCTCAAGGCCCATCCCGAGATGGTGGCCGGCTACATGGGGCCGATGGTCTTCGGCAAGCAGGGCGAGGCCGCGGGCGTCGCCGAACCGGTGCGCTTCTTCATCGACGCGCACGTGGCTGAGGGCACTGAGTGGATCATCGGCGGCGACGAGGCGGGCAAGCACCGCTTCCACGCCGTGTACGGCCGTGATTTCAAGGCCGACGGCACCGTCGAGGCGGTCGAGGTGCGTCATGGCGACATGAGCCCGGATGGTTCCGGCCCGCTGAGCTTCGAGCGCGGCGTGGAGATTGGCCAGGTGTTCCAGCTTGGCCTCAAGTACTCCAAGGCGCTTGACCTCAAGGTGCTCGACCAGAACGGCAAGACTGTGCCCGTGTGGATGGGCTGCTACGGCATCGGTGTCTCCCGCGTGCTCGCCTGCATCGCTGAGACGCATCATGACGAGCGCGGTCTGGCATGGCCGACCGTCATCGCGCCCGCCCAGGTGCACGTCGTCGCCACCGGCAAGGATGCGGCGGCGTTCGACGCGGCCGAGAAGCTGGTCGCAGAACTGGAGGAGCGCGGCATCGAGGTCATCTACGACGACCGCAAGAAGGTCTCCCCGGGCGTCAAGTTCAAGGACGCCGAGCTGATCGGCGTGCCGCTGATTGCAGTCGCCGGCCGTGACACCGTGAATAACGGAACAATCGAGATCCGCAACCGTGACGGCTCCGATTCCGCCGCCGTGCCGGTCGCCGACGCTGCGCCGACGCTGGCGTCGCGTCTGGACACGCTGCTCGGCAAGTAGTCCGACAGCTTTCCTGATCGCTCGAAGTGGGGTCTTTCATGCGAAAGACCCCACTTCTGCGTTTTATCCCGGGAATCCAAACGACCAGTGTCAGGAACGCCAATACCGCCAGCAGGATATTGGTCTGCTTGTTGCGCAGAGATGCAAGCATTATGCAGATCGCTATGAGCAATGCGACGAATCCCAGGCAGGATAAGACGTACGCGATGATGCGCAGACGATTCATCGCCGTGCCGTTCTGCCTTGCGCTGCTCGCCACAGTGACAGCGGCCATGATTACGGCAAGCGTCAGGGCGATACCGGCGGTGATGAGACCTGGAATTCATGTCTGCGGTGAGCTGGAGACATACAGCTGCTCTGCTGCGCGGCCGGTGGTCGAATCGGTCAGTCCCGGCACATGCGGACCGAACGTCAGATACATGGCGAAGTGTCCGATGGAAGCGCCCAATGCGTTGATGATGATGAATTGCAGGACGAGAACATTAGCGATGGCGACGATCCAGGGCCGATTATTGAAGGCGCCGCCCAATATCCATGGCATTATGCCCCCGGGGCCGAACAGGATGGGCAGAACCGCGATCGGCCGCCAGTCGCCCGCCAGGGTGATGCCGAACATGTGCAGATACTATTCCCCCATCCTCGCGCTGTCACGGGTCTGTCGCATTCATGGCGGTCTGCCCCATGATATTCCCCTTGCTGTTCGTCTGCGATACCGAACCCAGCATAGCCGGTCATGAATGAGCCGGGCATTGACGGCGTGATTGTGGATAACCGGTTTTCTATCCACATGCTGTCCACAACACGCCAAAGGGGTAGCCTTCGACCACATTGTCCGAAAACCATGTGATGCCGGCGGGAAATCTGCGATAGTGAGTACACCGCCGAAGGGGGATCGGCGGTCCAACGTCAGTACAGGGAAGGAAAGGAGGCCGACATGGCCATACAACAGGGGACGGTGACCATCACCGGGTTCGTCGGATCGATGCCGGTGCCGTTCGGGCGCAGCGGGGGAGTCGAGGGATGCTCGTTCCGGATGGGCAGCACGCGGCGGTACCGGGACGGCGGAACCGGCGAATGGCACAACCTGCCGACCACATGGATTACCGTGAAGGCGTTCAGGACGCTCGCGTCCAACGCTCGCATGTCATTGCACGTGGGGGAGGCGGCGATCGTGACCGGCGTGCTCAGCACGGAGGAATGGACGACCCAGAACGATGAGAGGCGCTCCCGCATCGTTGTGGAGGCCACCAATATCGGCCACGACATCAATTACGGGGTGTCGGAACTGAAGAAGTTCCAGAAATCGGATCGTGACGCCCCGGCGCAGGGGAACGGCACGCCGGCGAATCCCGGCCTGCCGCCATCTCCGGGCGGCGGCACGGCAACGGCGGACGCGGGACAGCAGGCGGATGCGCGCCCGGTGCATCCAACGCCGGTGACGTTCGATAATCTGGGCGAAGAAACCCCGACCAATAATCCGCAGGCCTCACAGACGCAGGAGACCTCACAGGCGCAGGAGTTCGGTTCGGGATTCGCCGAATCGCCGCTCGATGAGTCGACGACCGGGGACATGCGGCCGGCGGGAGAAGCCGAATTTCGATGATCTGCCGGCAGGCAGGTGCGGTTCAGCCTGCCTGCCGGCAACGGATTACCAGATGCGTACGCGCTTATCGGGGTCGAGCCACATGGCGCTGTCGGGCGTCACATCAAACGCACGGTAGAACAGGTCCACGTTGCGCACGATGCCGTTCGTGCGGCATTCGGCGGGGGAGTGCGGGTCGATCTGCAGGTATTTCTCGGCGAGCTCGTCACGGTTCTTCGAGCGCCAGATCGAGGCGTAGCTCAGGAAGAAACGCTGCAGGCCGGTCCATCCGTCCATCACCGGGGCCGCGGACAGCGACTCCTCGATAGCCTTCGCGGAGCCGTCCTTGTCGCGTCCCGCGGCCTCGTCGAGCGCGAACGCGTAGGCCTTCAGCGCGATGTTCACGCCGCCGAGGTCGCCGATGTTCTCGCCGATGGTCAGCGCTCCGTTGACGTGCGGCGCCTTGTCCGGCTCGTCGGCGTACTTCTCGTCCAGCTGCGTAGGCACGAAGGCGTTGTACTGCTCGATGAGCGCCTTCGTGCGCTTCTCGAAGTTGGCCTTGTCGTCGGCCGTCCACCAGTCGTTGAGCACGCCGTCACCGTCGTACTGTGCGCCCTGGTCGTCGAAGCCGTGGCCGATCTCGTGACCGATCACCGCACCGATGCCGCCGTAGTTCGCGGCGTCCTCGGCATCCGGGTTGAAGAAAGGAGGCTGCAGAATGGCCGCCGGGAACACGATGACGTTCATGCTCGGCTCGTAGTAGGCGTTCACGGTCTGCGGGTTCATCAGCCACTCGCCCTTGTCGACCGGCTTGCCGGCCTTGGACAGCTGGAAGCCCCACTCGTAGAGCGCCGCGGCCTGCATGTTCGCCACCAGACCGGCGTCGGCATGCACGTCGAACGCGGTGTAGTCGCGCCAACGCTCGGTGTAGCCGATCATCGGCGTGAACTTCGACAGCTTCTCCAGCGCCTTGGCCTTGGTCTCCTCGCCGAGCCAGTCGCTGTTGGTGATCGACACGCGGTAGGCGTCGATCAGGTTGTCGACCAGATGCCCCATACGCTGCTTGGAGCTTTCGGGGAAGTGACGCTTGACGTATTCGCGGCCGACGTCCTCGCCGCAAACGCCGTTGACCAAGGAGACACCGCGACGCCAGCGGTCGCGCTGCTGGGTGGTGCCGGACAGCACTTTGCCGTAGAAGTCGAAGTTGGCGGCATCGTAGTCGTGGCTGAGCAGGCTCGCGGTGCCGATGATGACGTGCACGCGGGCCCACAGCTTGAGGTCGTCAAAGTCAGCGTTGTTCCAGAAGGCGTCGAAGCCCTTGAGGAAGCTGGGCTCGTGGACGATGGTGTGCTGCAGCGCGGCCGTCAGGTCCACCGGCTGGGTCTTCGCCGCCGGCGTGGCGTCGTAGGCGCCCTGCCAGGCGTCGGCCCACGCCGCGATGTCGAAGTGGGCCAATTCGTCGCTCAGCGTGGCGAAATCGGTCGGGTTGTAGGTCTTCTGCGAGTCGCGCGTGGCGACGTTGTCCCAGTGGTTCGCGGCGATGCGGGTCTCGACATCGAGGAAGCGGTCCGCCTGTGCGCGGGTGGTCTCCTCGTCGCCGTAGCCGGCCAGACGCAGCTGCTTGGCGACCATGTCGACGTAGGCTTCGCGGATCGGGGCGTAGTGGTCCTCGCGGTAGTAGGCTTCGTCGGGCAGGCCGATGCCGGACTGTTCGAGGTGCACGACGTTCGTGTCGGGGTTCTTGGGGTCGCCGAATACGGCGATGTCGAAGACGTCCGGCCCCATGTCGATGGGCTTGAGGGCTCCGATGGTGCGGGTCAGCGCCGCCTTGTCGGCGGCGTGGTCGATGGCGTCGAGGGCGGGCCTGATCGGCGTGGCACCGGCCGCCTCGATGGCGTCGGTGTCCATGAACGAGCGGTACAGCGCCTGCGACTTGGCTGCGGGGCAGTCCTCGTCCTCCAGGATGTCGCGGATCTGGCTCTCGGCGTCTTCCGCGAGCTTGTCGAAGGAACCGTAGCGCGCCTTGTCGTCAGGCAGTCGGTACGTGTCGATCCAAGGGCCGTTGACGAAACGGAACAGATCGTCGGATGGTTTGATAACAGAGGAAAAAGCGGCCGTATCGAGGCCGGACGTCAAATCTGTGGTCATGGTCTCATACTATCCGGGTTCGGTGACGTTCCTTCTGACCTTCCGCGGCCCGTTTTTTCCCATAGCGAACGACACGCAAGGTATTGGACGGAACGGCGGATTGTGTTGATGGCATGAATTAGACAACTTGTCTAGAATATGGTGGTGACGGTGACGATATCGAAGTGGCCCGCTTCGGATGCCCGCACACGGTTGACGGCAGGCCGCATGAATGGTGAAGGAGTCATGATGAGCACATACGATGGCGGGCCTTTCCCGCACAGCGACGGACATGGCGACAGCGGGCGCGGTGACGGCGGACAGCCCGGCGGGAACGAACAGGCCGGCCGTGCCGGAGAGCCGGAATACGGAGCCTACGCGCCTCAAGGCCAGCCTGCGGGCCAGCAATACCCGTACGGGGGAGCGCCGCAGGACGGCACCGCATCCGGCCAATACCAGACGCAGCCAGGCACCGCATCCGACCAGCCAGGCCGCCCGTACGGCCAGCCCTACGCCTACCAGCCGCCGTTCGGCCAACAGCAGCCCGGCCAGCAGCAAGGGCAGGGCGGCTGGGAGGACTTCAGCCCGTTCCGGCTGATCGAGGAGATGCTGCCGCAGAAGGCGAAGAACGCGATCCGCGGCCTGTACGGCATCATCGGCGTCGCGGCGATCGTGCTCGGCGTCGCGCTGCTGATCTGGCCCGGCAAGACGCTCGGCGTCGCGGCCGTCGCACTCGGCATCTACTTCGTGGTCTCCGGCGTGATCCGCATCGTCAGCGCCATCGTCACATTGGGACTGCCGGCCGGATGGCGCATCCTGGACATCCTCATCGGCATAATGCTGTCGGTCGGCGGCGTACTCATGCTGAAGAACGCGGCCCTGTCCGGACAGGCGCTCGCAGTGTTCATCACGATGGTGGTTGGCCTCGGCTGGATGATGGAAGGCGTGATGGCGCTCGCCGAATCATGGCGCCTGCCGAGCTCCGGCTGGGCGGTGCTGTACGCGATCATCTCGATTATCGCCGGTCTCGTCGTACTGGTCTCGCCGGTCTCGTCGATGCTGTTCCTGGTGATTTTCTGCGGATGTGCGCTGATCGTCATGGGTGTTTCCTCGATGGTCCGCGCGTTCAAGTTCGGCCGTCCGAGGCGTAAGTAACCCCCGCACAGTAGGCTGGGTTGCATGATCGAACTGAAAACCGCTAAGGAAATCGAGGAGATGAAGCCGGCCGGTCGTTTCGTCGGCGAGATTCTCAAGGAACTCAAGGCCATGACGAAGGTCGGCACCAACCTGCTGGAGATCGACGAGTACGTGCACAAGAAGATCGTCGACCGCAAGGGCGCCGAATCGTGCTACGTGGATTATGCGCCGGACTTCGGCACCGGCCCGTTCGCACACTACATCTGCACGTCGGTCAACGACGCAGTGCTGCATGGCATCCCGTTCGACTACAACCTCAAGGACGGGGACCTCGTCAGCCTTGATCTGGCCATCAGCGTCAACGGCTGGGTCGGCGACTCCGCCATCAGCTTCGTGGTCGGCAACGACCCCGACCCGAGCGACCTCAAGCTCATCAAGTGCACCGAGGAGGCGCTCGCCGCCGGCATTGACGCGGCCCGTCCGGGCAACCGTCTGGGCGACGTGTCCTCCACCATCGGCGACATCGCCCGTTCGTACGGCTACCCGATCAACTTGGAATTCGGCGGCCATGGCGTCGGCCACATCATGCACGGCGACCCGCACGTCGCCAACGACGGCAAGGCCGGCCACGGCTACCGCCTGCGCCCGGGTCTGGTCATCGCCATCGAACCGTGGTTCCTCAAGACCACCGACGAGATCTACCAGGACCCCAAGGACGGCTGGACGCTGCGTTCCGAGGACGGGTCGCGTGGCGCCCACAGCGAGCACACGATCGCCATCACCGAGAACGGTCCGGTCATCCTGACCACCCGCGACTGACCGGCAACCGGTCGTCCATCGCCCACGGCCTGTATCGGGCGATGCCGTCGCCGCTTTGGCATGTGATGATGTCCACGTGCTGGAGCGGCGTTTTTGGTGGAAACATGCACGCAATATAGTGTGTCCAATACAAGGCACCGGGACGACGAATTCGATAATTTCGACGACTTGACAATTCGAACGACTCAATCAAGGGATTAAGGAGCGTGCATGGCGACAGCTGAACTTCATGTGGATTCGAATCAGTACACGCTGCCGGTCGTCAAGGCTTCGGCCGGCCCGGATGGCATCGTGGTCTCCAAGCTGCGCAACGACGGCTGGGTCACGCTTGATCCCGGCTTCCTGACCACGGCGCAGTGCGAATCGAAGATCACGTTCATAGACGGCAATCGGTCGATCCTGCGCTACCGGGGCTACCCCATCGAGCAGCTGTGCGAGCATTCCGATTTCCTTGAGGTCGCGTGGCTGCTGCGACACGGCGACCTGCCGACGCAGGCGGAATACGACCGGTTTTGCAGCGACATCAACCACAAGACCATGGTGGGAGAGGATTTCCGCACGTTCATGGGCTCGTTCCCCCGTGCCGCCCATCCGATGAGCGTGCTCGCTGCGGCGGTGAACGCGCTTGCGGCGTTCTACCCCGACACCACCGACATCACCGACTCCGACCAGCTGGATGAGGCCGCGAAGATCATCATGGCGAAGGCGCGCACGGTGGTCAGCTACATTTTCCGGCGCCGCCGCGATGAGCCGATGCTCTACCCGGACCTCGCCCGCGGCTACGTCGACGATTTCCTGCGCATGTGCTTCGCCGTGCCATACGAGCGGTTCGATTCCGACCCGCTGTACGTGCACGCGCTCGGCCGTCTGCTCATCATCCATGCCGACCATGAGCAGAATTGCTCCACGTCGGTGGTCCGCATCGCCGGCTCCGCCCACGCGAACCTGTATGCGGCGATCTCCGCCGGCATCAACGCGCTGTCCGGGCCGTTGCATGGCGGCGCGAACGAGGCCGTGTTGCGTCAGTTGAAGGCGATCCGCGACTCCGGCAAGTCCGTCCGCCAGTTCGTGGAGGACGCGAAGGCCGAGGGGCATCGCATCTCAGGCCTGGGGCATCGCGTGTACAAGTCGTATGATCCGCGTGCCGCGATCGCGCGCCTGTATCTGGAGAAGATCATCGCGCGTGAGGACACCCGCAAGCTTCCCGCCGACGAGCGCGCCCTGTTCGACGTCGCGGTCGAGCTTGAGGACATCGCGCTCAACGACGAGTATTTCGTGTCACGTCACTTGTATCCGAATGTCGACTTCTACACCGGCCTGATATACCGCGCGATCGGTTTCGATCCGGCGATGTTCACGACGCTGTTCGCGCTTGGTCGCATCCCCGGATGGATCGCCCAGTACCGCGAGATGCTCGCCGACCCGAACACGAAGATCGGTCGTCCGCGTCAGGTGTACACCGGCGAGGTGGAGCGCGCCTACATCCCCCTGAATCAGCGCTGACGGAAGCAGAAAACTGCGCCGATGGCATTGGGCGTTGGCGGGCGGCGTCAGAGACCGCGCGCCAACGCCCAATGCCATCAGTCAGCTCGCTCCGCTCTCAGCAGTCTCTGCGACGCTGCTCGTCGCGCATGTATTCGAAGCACATCTGTGTCTGCTCGGCGTCCGACAGCGCGCGGTGCTCCTCGACGTCGGCGATGTCGAAACGCTGGATCAGGTCGACCAGCCGGTGTCGGTTGTACTGCGGGTACATGCTCCGGCTCATCTGCAACGTATCGATGATGCGGTTCGGCACCGCATGGTGCAGGATGCGCTGCGCCGCCAGGTCGATGAACTTGATGTCGAACTGCATGATGTTGTGCCCGATCATCGCGTCGTCGCCGCACCAGCGCAGGAAGTCGGGCAGCACGGTGTCCAGCGTCGGTGCCGGTTCGAGCATGTCCGGCGTGATGCCGGTCAGCTGCGTGATGAACGGATTGAGGTTGCGCATCGGATTGACCAACTGCTGATAGGTGTCGACGGGCTTGCGGTCGACGACCTTCACCGCTCCGAACTCGATGATGGTGTCCCGATACCAGCTGACACCGGTGGTTTCCAGATCCAGTACGACATAATCGTCGGGCAGTGTCCCGTCGGGCAGCATCGGTGTCTCCTCCCGGCGGCATGAAGCCGCCTCGTAATGATCGTGGCGAACTCACTACTGTACATCACCATTGCGATACGATTCGCCGTCGTCGGCTTTCCGGTGTCGCAGGCTCCGAAGAAAAGGAAACCCGGCCCAAAAGGGCCGGGGGAGAAGGAGAGGAGAGAAGGGGGTTTCAATTGTGGGGTTACCTTGAGTGACCTCGCCGGCTCTTGCCGACAACCTCCATATCACTCCACCATCTTGGAAGCTGTGCTGTGATTGGCATGAATATATGCCGGTACGTTTCCTTCCGGTACGCTGGGAGCCGTTTCCGGATGCGACTTCCAGCGGTATTCGTCACTGCATGGAGATCTCGTCGATGGCTTTCAGCTCCTCGTCGCTGAAGTCCGTGTTCTTCAGCGCCCCGATGTTGTCGATGATCTGCTGCGGCTTGGATGCGCCGGCGAGCACGCTGGTCACGGCGTCGTCGTGCAGCAGCCAGGCGAGCGACATCTCGGCGAGCGTCTGCCCGCGCTGCTTGGCGATCTCGTTCAGGGCCATGATCTGGCCGTGGACGCGCGTCACGTCGTCGGCGTGCAGGAAGCGCGGATCGTGCGCCACGCGCGAATCCGCGGGGATGCCGTTGAGATACCGGTCGGTCAGCAGACCCTGCGCGAGCGGGCAGAACGTGATGAGACCCTTGCCCAGGTGCTTGGCGGTGTCCTTGAGCCCGTTGCGCTCGACGGTGCGGTCGAAGATGTTGTATTTGTTCTGGTTGATGATGAACGGCACGTGCAGTTCATCGAGGATCGTCGCCGCCCGCTCCAGCTGTAGCCCGTCGTAGTTCGACAGGCCCACATAGAGCGCCTTGCCGCTGGCGACGGCCTGGGCGAGCGCGCCCATCGTTTCCTCCAGAGGGGTCTCGGGGTCCGGACGGTGATGGTAGAAGATGTCGACGTAGTCGAGTCCCAGGCGTTCCAGGCTCTGGTCGAGTGAGGCGAGCAGGTATTTGCGGCTGCCCCAATCGCCGTACGGGCCCGACCACATCTCGTAGCCGGCCTTGGTGCTGATGGCCAGTTCGTCGCGGTGGGCGGCGAGGTATTGCCGGATCAGCCGTCCCGCGTTCTTCTCTGCGGCGCCGGGTTCGGGGCCGTAGTTGTTGGCCAGGTCGAAGTGCGTGATGCCGTGGTCGAATGCGGTGAGCACCAGGGCCTTCATCTGGTCGTAGGGCGTGATGTCGCCGAAGTTGTGCCAGAAGCCCAGCGATATGGCCGGGAGCTTCAGGCCGCTGGCGCCGCAGCGCTTGTACAGCATGGCGTCGTAGCGCGTCGTGGCGGGCGCGTAGGTGCCGGTGGGTTCGAACATGGGTGCCTCCAGGTGTCGTCGATCGGTCCGATGTCTCCATTGTCACGCTTCAAGTTGACTTGAGCGCAAGGACGTCCGGCGTGTCATCCTCGCAGCTGCGATGTCAAGCATGGAACGATACACAATCCGTGATGTCGCCGACATGTTCCATATGGAGCCGTCGACGCTGCGGTATTACGAGGATGCGGGGCTGCTCACCAACATTGGCCGGACGCCGGCCGGTATCACGGGGAATCGCTCGCCGGTCAGCGCCGGGACCGCAGCCATGCCCGCTGCGCCGCGATGATCGCGGCGGTGACGGCCATCATCACCACGAACGCCACCGCGAACCATGCCCACATCGGGCCGGTCATCGCGACCACCTCGAACAGGTGCGGCAGGATGAGCAGCGCGAACGGGGCGCCCAGCACCATCGTCACGCAGACGAACACGCGGATCTTCGTGAACGGTACGCAGCTCTTGATCACGGCGACCATCGACGCGGTGATCAGCAGCGCGAACATGACCGTGCGGTTCTGCGTCTCGCCGAACGGAGCGATGAGGCTGAATGCGATGATCATGCCGGTGACGGCGATCGCGAACGGCGCCGCCTTGCCGAGCGCAGTGGGCAGGAACCGGCCGCGGATGCGTCGCGTGTCCGATTCGAATATCGTCAGGAACGACGGCCACGCCTCGATGCAGGCGTCGACAAGCGTGATCTGGATCGGAATGAACGGGAACGGGACGTTCAAAGCCAGGCAGAAGAACGACACCAGCACCGAGTAGATCGTCTTGATGAAGAACACGGCGGCCGTGCGGGTCACGTTGTTGACGACCTTGCGGCCCTCCAGCACCACCTGCGGCAGGTAGGTGAAATCGGAGTCGAGCAGCACGACCTGCGAGATCTGGCGCGCGGCGTCCGACCCGGAGGCGATGGCGATCGAGCAGTCGGCCTCGCGCAGGGCGAGCAGGTCATTCACGCCGTCGCCGGTCATCGCGACCTGATGCCCGGCCCGCTGCATCGCCTGCACCAGCTGGCGCTTCTGCTTGGGGGTGACGCGAGAGAACACCGTGTATCGGCCGGCGACGTCGTCGAACGTGGAATCCGGGGCGTCCGCCGGCACCGAGGTCATGTCGATGACGTCACGCCAACGCTCCAGGCCGGCCTGCCGGGCGACGGCGGCGACGGTGTCGGGATGGTCGCCGGAGATGACCTTCACGTCGACGCCCTGGTCGCGGAAGTACGCCAGCGTCTCCTTGGCCCGCGGGCGGATGTTGTCGCGCAGCGCGATCAGGAACATCGGCTGCAGCGCATCCGGCAGACGCTCCTCGTCCGTCCACGCGCCGGGCAGGTATCCGACGGCGATCAGACGCAGTCCCTGACCCATCAGCGCGGCCGCCTCATCGGGCAGGTTCGCGCCAAGGATGCGCTCCGGGGCGCCCAGGAACACGGTTCCGGTCGCCGCCGCGGCCGACTCGTCCTCCTGCGCGTGGCGAGGCGCGTCTGCCGCACCAGCCGCTGCGCGCATCGTGATGGCGCCCCATTTGCGCTTCGACGAGAACGGGATGATGGCCTGCGCGGCGAAACGGCCGTCGCCGGCGGGCGCCGCGGGCTGCCCGGCATCGGCGGTGGAGCCGTCGGCACCGAAATGGGCGCGCAGCGCCGCGATGGTCACGTTGTTGTCCTCGCTGGCGTCCAGGTAGGCGCGCAGCAGCGCGTCGGAATCCTCGGCGGCACCGCGCTCGCCGAGCGGCACGATCCGGTCCACGCTCATGTTGCCGTCCGTCAGCGTGCCGGTCTTGTCGAGGCACAGCACGTCCACATGCGCCAGCGTCTCCAGCGAATAGATGTTCTGCACGAGGATCTTGGCCTTCGCGAGGCGGATCACGCCGGTGGCCAGCGACACGGAGATCAGCAGCACCAGTCCCTTCGGCAGCATGCCGAGCAGCGCCGCGGCGGACGACACCACGGCGTCGTACGTGCCGGAGTGCCGCAGGAACATCGCCTCGACGAACAGCAGCACGCCCAGCGGGATGATCAGGAAGCTGGTGAACCGGGTGACCTTGCGCATCGAATCCAGCAGCTCGGAGTGCACGCGCTTCTCCTGGCGCACCTCGTTGATCAGCGAATTCGTGTAGTTCTCGTCGCCGACGTGCGTCACACGGGCGTACGCGCGGCCGGAAATCACCGAGCTGCCGGAATACAGCTCGCTGCCGGCGGTCTTGTCGATGGAGTCGCTTTCGCCGGTCAGCAGCGATTCGTTGACTTCCAGACGGCCGTCGATGACCACGGCGTCGTTGCAGATCTGCTTGCCGGAATCCAGCACCATGACATCGTCCTTGACGATGTCGCCGGCCTCGATGGTCGTCTCCTTGCCGTCGCGCAGCACCACCGCGTGCGGCTGGTTGAGGATCGTCAGCTCGTCGACGAGTTTCTTCGCCTTGAATTCCTGCACGATGCCGATGACGATGTTGAGGATGATGATCGCGATGAACAGCATGTTGGAGTACGCGCCGACCGCGAACAGCAGTATCGCTATAGCGAAGTTCAGTGCGTTGAACAGCGTGCAGATGTTCTCGCGCAGTATCGCGCCTGTCGATTTGGTGACGCTTCGCGCCCCGGTTTCGCCCTCGCCTCGCGCGCGGCGTTCTTCGACTTCAGATGTAGTGAGTCCTGTCATGGTTTCGACTGTATGGGAAAACTGCTGAGGGGGCGCTAAAAAAAACGCAAAGCATGCTTGATGCACACACTTGACGCGCGAGGACCGTCACGGTTCCGTCATGCCAAAGCGACGCAAAGTCGTTTGTTGTCGGTTTTATTCCCCATGCTTGCGGTGAATCACGAGGCGCTGGGGAACGGGTCGGATACAGTGGTGTCATACCGCAAATCATGGAGACATACGACGAACCACCCATGGGTAATAAGGGGAGCATCGTGCTGCAGATTAAGTCGATTTCCAAGCAATACAAGACCGGCGATTTCGTGCAGAAGGCGTTGGATGACGTCAGCCTGAACCTGCGCGACAGCGAATTCGTGGCGATATTGGGCCCGTCGGGTTCCGGCAAGACCACGCTGCTCAACATCATCGGCGGCCTGGACCGGTACGACAGCGGCGACCTGATCATCAACGGGGTCTCCACCAAACGGTACAAGGACCGTGACTGGGATTCGTACCGCAACCACACGATCGGCTTCGTGTTCCAAAGCTACAACCTGATTCCGCACCAGACGATTCTGTCGAACGTGGAGCTCGCGCTGACGATCTCCGGCGTATCCCGTACCGAACGGCGGGAGCGTGCCCGCAAGGCCCTCGAACAGGTCGGGCTGGGCGACCACATCAACAAGAAGCCGAACCAGATGTCCGGCGGGCAGATGCAGCGCGTCGCCATCGCCCGCGCCTTGGTCAACGACCCGGACATCGTGCTGGCCGACGAGCCGACCGGAGCGCTCGACTCCGACACGTCCGTGCAGATCATGAACTTGCTCAAGGAGGTGGCGAAGGACCGTCTGGTGGTCATGGTCACACATAATCCCGAGCTCGCCGAGCAGTACGCCACCAGAACCGTCCAGCTGCGCGACGGCGTGATCCGCAGCGATTCCGACCCGTACGAGGTCGAGGAGGGCGCGTCCGAGGCACCCGTATACAAGAGGCTGGGCAAGGCCTCGATGTCGCTCGCCACGTCCATCGCGCTGAGCTTCAACAATCTGAGGACCAAGAAGGGCCGTACGCTGCTCACCTCGTTTGCCGGGTCTATCGGCATCATCGGCATCGCCCTGATCCTGTCGGTTTCCACCGGCGTTAACGCGTACATCGACAGCATCCAGCGCGACACGATGACCGCCTATCCGATCACCATCGACTCGCAGACCTTCGACATGACCAGCATCATGGGCGCCCAGGCGGGCGGCAAGGAGACCGGAGGCAAATCGGCGAAGAACGACGGCATCTACCCGGACGACCGTAGCATCAAGCAGACCTCCAGCCTGACGAGCAGCATCACGAAGAATAACCTCACCGATTTCAAGAAGTATCTGGACGACCCCAACAGCGAGGTTCGCCAATATGTCGGCGAAACCGGCATCCAATACACGTACGACGTGAAGTTCTCCGTGTTCAGCCACGATCCCGACGGCACGCTGGTCACCGCGAACGGCGTCACCATCGGTGTCAAGTCCGATTCGACATCGAACGCTGCGCGGATGAGCTCGATGGGCCAGTCGTCGAGCATGTCCGACATGACGAGCGTGCAGATGACGGTGCTGACCGGCAAGACCGACACGAGCGCGTCGCCCGACTCGTTCCATGAAATCATGCCGGGGTCGAAGGACGATCAGCTCATCAGCAAGGTCATCACCGACAACTACCGCGTGGTCAAGGGCGCATGGCCGACCGGCAAGGACCAGGTCGTGCTCGTGCTTGACGACGACAACAAGGTACCGCTCACCACGCTGTATGAGCTGGGCCTGCTCAAGGCCAGCGACTACACCGACATGATGAACAAGCTCAACGACGGCGAGACGGTCAAGACACCCACCGGCAAGATCGACTACGCGACGGCGATGGGGCAGAAGCTGGCCATGATACCCGCCGCAGACCAGTACGTGAAGGACGCGAACGGCGACTACACGTACATCGGCGACGACGCGGACGCCATCGCAGAGCGCTTCGACTCGGCGGAGCAGCTGAAGATCGTGGGCGTGGTCAAGCCGATCAAGGACGCCTCCGCCACGCCGCTGGCCACCGGAATCGGCTACACCCGCGCACTGACCGACGAGCTGATCGACCATGCGAACTCCAGCGCCATCGTCACCGACCAGGAGAAGGACAAGACCCGCGACGTGCTCAACGGCCTGGCGTTCTCGCCGTCGGACGACGCGGCGAAGGCCGCTGATGCCAAGACCTATGTGGCCTCGCTCGGCGTGAGCGACAAGGCGAACATGGCCAAGGCCATGATGCAGTCGCAGTCGGCTCAGCCCGGGCGGGCCGGGCAGGCCGGGCAGTCAGCCGCGGGCGGGCAGTGGACGGCGGCGATGAGCGAGCAGCAGCTCGCCGACAGCTTCGACCAGTACATCGCCACCGCCTCGCAGGACGTGCTGGTCAAGATCTACGACCAGTACGTCTCGACCGGCACGTATGACGACAACCTCGCCGCGTTCGGCGTGGTGAGCCGGGACGTGCCCTCGACGATCAACATCTACACCGACAGCTTCGAGGACAAGGACCACGTGTCCAAGGCCATCACCGACTACAACAAGACCGTGCCCAAGGCCGACAAGATCGTCTACACCGATTACGTCGGCCTGATGATGAGCTCGGTGACGACGATCATCAACGTGATCTCCTATGTGCTGATCGCGTTCGTGTCCGTGTCGCTGGTGGTGTCGTCGATCATGATCGGCATCATCACGTACATCTCGGTGCTGGAACGCACCAAGGAGATCGGCATCCTGCGCGCGATGGGCGCCTCGAAGCGCAATGTGTCGCAGGTGTTCAACGCGGAGACCGGACTCATCGGCCTGTGCGCCGGCCTGATCGGCATAGGCGTGACGCTGCTGCTGCTCATACCGGGCAACCAGGTGCTGCACCATTTCATCGGCACCAACGACGTGAACGCCGCGCTGCCGGTGGCCGGAGCGGTGATCCTGGTGGTGCTCAGCATGGTGCTCACCCTTATCGGCGGCCTGATTCCGTCGCGCAAGGCCGCCAAGCAGGACCCGGCCACCGCGCTGCGCACCGAATAGCAGGCGTGATCCGGCGATGCGATACCTATGTGCGCCTGATTCCTTCAAGGAGAGCCTGACCGCCGCCGAGGCGGCACGGGCCATGGCCGAAGGCATCCGCCGCGGTGACCCCGACGCCGAAATACGATGCCTGCCCATGGCTGACGGGGGAGAGGGAACCGCGCGGGCGCTGGCCGACGCCACCGGCGGCACGATGCTGACGGCCGGCGCGCACGATCCCCTCGGACGCCCGGTGCAGGCCGGGTTCGCGCTGCTCGGCGACGGCCGCACCGCGGTCGTGGAGACCGCCGCCGCCAGCGGACTGGCGCTGCTGCGCCCATCCGAACGCGACCCGAAGGCCACGACATCATACGGCACGGGCGAACTGATCCGGGCCGCGCTCGACGCCGGCGCCGAGACGATCATCGTCGGGCTCGGCGGCAGCGCCACCAACGACGCGGGCTGCGGTCTCCTGCAGGCGTTGGGGGTGCGGCTGCTTGACCATGACGGGCGTGACGTGCGGCCGGGCGGGGCGGCGCTCGCCGAAGTGGAGCGCGTTGACCTGAGCGGCCTGGACAGACGGCTTGGCGACGTGCATGTCATCGCCGCCTGCGATGTGACCAATCCGCTGACCGGCCCCGAGGGCGCCAGCGCGGTGTTCGGCCCGCAGAAGGGCGCGAGTCGCGAAGACGTGACGCTGTTGGACGGCGCCCTGCGGCACGTCTCGTCGGTCATCGAACGTGCGCTCGCTGAACAGGTGCCCGCCGAACGGAATGGCGATGGCGGAAAAGTCGAAGCGGCCGTGGCTGAATCATCGTCTCCTGGCCACCGTTCCCGTCCTGACCACCGTACCCGCACGCCCATCGCCGATCATCCCGGAGCCGGGGCGGCGGGCGGCATCGGCATGGCGCTGCTCGCCGTGCTGCACGCCGATTTTCGCCCGGGCATCGACTTGGTGATCGAGCAGTCCGGGCTGGATGCCGCCGTACAATGGGCGGACATCGTGTTCACCGGCGAAGGTTCGATTGACGCGCAGACCATGTTCGGCAAGACGCCGGTCGGGGTCGCCTCCGTGGCGAAGCGGCACGGCAAACCGGTGATTGCCATCGCCGGCCACGTCGGCGACGGCATCGAGTGTCTGCACGGGCGCGGCATCGATGCGGTCTTCGGTGCCGCGCCGGGTGCCGCGAGCCTCGATGAGCTGCTGCGCGACGCCCGTGCGAACGTGGCCCGCACCGCCGAACAGGTCACGCGGCTGATGCGAATCGTGTGCTCGCATTAGCCGCGGATACGAGAACCGGAATGGCTGTTTCCCAATGATCGGGGCTTTCGCGTCCGCGTTGAGCGCGAGTCAACGATTGGGGTCAGCTTTCGGCCACTGCCTGAATGGCCACGGCTCCGACGAAATTGATCGGCTGGCTGAAGTTCGGCTGGAAGAACAGGTCGGCGCCGGCGAGCTGATCGATCGTGAGCCCCGCCTGAATGGCCACGGACACGACGTTCGCCGCCTGCGAGATGTCATGCTTCGACAGGAACTGCGCACCCAGGATGCGCCGGGTGACCGGGCTCCACACCAGCGTGGTCGTCACCGGCGTGGTGGTGAGCATGAAATCGGGGCGGTAATCCTGCGTGATCGTCGTCGATTTCGCGGCGATGCCTCGGCGTTTCGCGCCGCCGGCGGTGAGTCCCGTGGCGGACATCGCCAGATCGTACAACTGCACTGCGCTGGTGGCCTGCGTGCCGGGATACCGCTTCGTTGCGGCGACGATGTTCTCGCCGATGAGCAGCCCCTGCCGCACCGCATTGGTGGCGAGCGGGATGTAATCGTCCGCGCCGGTCGGGTTGTATCGGACCGTGGCGCTGTCGCCCGCCGCGAACACGTCGTCGAGCACCGTGTTGTCCGGCAATGAGGCGCGCATGTAGTCGTCGATGACGATCGCCCCGTTCTTCAGCATACGCAGCTGATCCGCGAACAACGCGGTGTTCGGGCGGAATCCGGCGCCCAGGATCGCCACATCAGCCGTGTACTCGCCCTTCTCGGTGACCACGGTCACGCCGGAGCCCTCGATCCCGTCGCTGCCGGCCGCCGGCCGGAACGCCGTCACCTTCTGGCCGAGCGCCAGGGTCACGCCATGCTCGTCGAACGCCTGCTCCACGTCATCGGTGATGGTCGCGTCGAAATTGTTCGCCAGCACGCGGTCCAGCGCATCCACCAGCGTGGTCTTCACGCCGATTTCGCTGAACTGCTCGGCGATCTCCGCGCCGATGTACCCCGCGCCGATCACGACGGCCGATTTCGCGCTGCCCGCGCGCTCCTTGATCGCCATCGCATGGTCCCAGTTCTTGCACAGCAGCACGCGTCCCGATTCGAGCGCCTCGTCCAGCCCGTCGATCGGCGGCACCACGGGCGCGGAACCGGTGGTGATCACCAGCTTGTCGTATCGGTATTCGCCGACTTCCCCGGTGTTCATGTCACGGGCGCGCAACACCTTGCCGGCGACATCCACATCGAGCACGTCGTGGCGCATGTGCATCGTGGCGCCGGCTTCGGCGAGGGCCTTCGGCGACGAATAGAACATGCGCTTCGGATCGGACACGTGGTCGCCGACCCACAGCGCGATGCCGCAGGAAAGGAACGACAGCGAGTCGTTGCGTTCGAATACGTGGACCGTCCAGTCGGGATGCTGCTTGAGGATGGATGTGGCGGCGAACGTTCCCGCGTGAGTGCATCCGACGATGGCTACGGTGGTCATGGGCGAGCTCCTTTGCTTGGGTCCCTCCGGCGCGTGGATCCCGCCGGCGTCACTCCAGCATATCGCCCGATTCCGCTGCCGGGGTGAGACCAAATGCCCTACAGGGCACGGATGTGACGAACATCACGATGGCCGATGGGTCGTAGCGTCGGTTTCTGCGCGAAGCCATGTCGCACTTAGTCGCGCCTTGGTTGCCGCCAGAACATTCCGTGCGTGTCGCAAATGGCTCTTGCCGGTCGTCAAAGATGCCGTGCAAGTCGTGAAAATCCAGTGTTTGCAAAGGTTTTGAGCATCCTATAAATAATGTGTATGCCGTCCGGGTTGCGAGGCCGCCGGCCGCTGACTACCTTCATAAGGGTCACGCGGGGTTCATCGGGAAACCCGCCAAGAAAAACCGCAGGGGGTGCTCATGACGAGGTTCAACACTCAGCTGGTCCACGGGTTGTCGGTCAACGACAACAACACCGGAGCCGTCAACCCGCCCATTTACAACTCATCCACATACGCTGTCGAATCGGTCAACGCCATGCCCCGCTGGGATTATGCGCGCAGCGGCAACCCGACCCGCGACTTTTTGGAAAAGCAGATCGCCCAGCTGGAGCACGGGACTCGCGGCTTCGCGTTCGCGTCCGGACTCGCCGCGATTCACGCGGTGCTGTCCATCTTCAAACCCGGGGACCGCATCGTGGTCGGCAAGAACATCTACGGCGGCACGTATTCGCTGTTCAACGAGTACTTCGCCGAGCGCGGGCTGGAGTTCGACAGCGTCGACACCGCCGACTACGAGGCGCTCGACGCCGCGATCAGCGGGCGCGACAGAGGCGGCCGCGCGGCCAGCGCCGTATATTTCGAGACGCTGACCAACCCGCTGCTGCAGATCAACAACGTCAACCGCATCTCGGCCATCGCGCACCGATACGGCGCGCTGTCCATCGTCGACAACACGTTCGTCACCCCGTACCTGCAGCAGCCGCTCGATTTGGGCGCGGATATCGTCATCCATTCGGCCACCAAATACCTGGCAGGCCATTCCGAGGTGAACGCCGGCCTTGTGGTGGTGTTGGACGATGAGGTCGGCAATGGCATCTACTTCGCGCAGAACCGGTTCGGCGGCGTGCTCGCCCCGACCGAATGCAACGACGTGCGCCGTGGCATCCAGACGTTGGCGCTGCGCATGGAGTGTCAGCAGCGCAACGCGCAGGCTGTGGCGGAATACCTGCTGGCGCATCCGCTCGTTCGGGCCGTGCATTACCCGGGCGTGTATGGCGACCGCAACCGTCTGCTCGCCGAGAATGGACTCAAGGGGTTCGGCGGTGTGCTGTCCTTCGAAGTGGTGCCGGGGGTCGACCCGTCCATCGTGCTCGACAACCTGCACGTGTTCCATCTCGCCGTCAGTCTGGGCGCGGTGGAAAGCCTCGCCGAGCTGCCATGCCGCATGACGCATTTCGAGCTGCCTCGCGAGGAGCGTCTCAAGGTGGGCATCACCGACGAGCTGGTGCGTCTGTCGGTGGGCATCGAGGACGTGTCCGACCTGATCGAGGATCTGGGGCAGGGCTTCGACAAGGCGTTCGAGGCGCTGGACATCGACGGCGTAAGCGGTCAGGTGCTCGACCGGCTGACGACGGAAGTGGCCGCATAGGGTCCGCGTGCCGTGCCTATCATGCGGTGCGGGCCGTGCGGGCGTCGACGTTCATGGCGATGACGCCCGCACTGTCGTGTCTTGAAGAAATATGGCGGTCGGTGTTCGTTGTTTTGGCGGTCATGCGGATGAAAGGGATTTGGAAATGACTGATTTCAGCACGCTTGCGGTTCATGGCGGGTATAATGCGAACCGCAACGACGATGCGGTCAGCGTGCCCATCTACGCCTCCGCCGCCTTCGATTTGGAGAACGCCGCTCGTGGCCGTGATCTGGCCGCCGGTGAGATATCCGGGTTCGAGTATTCCAGAGTCGCCAATCCGACCGTCGATGCGCTCGAACGCCGGCTTGCCGCCCTGGAGGGTGGCGTCGGCGCGGTGGCGGTGTCGTCGGGCATGGCCGCGGTGTCATACGCGCTGATGTGCGCGGGGGAGGGCGGTGGCCGCATCATCGCGCCGACGAACCTGTATGGGGCGTCAGTCGATGCGCTCGGCGACTTCCTGCCGCAGTTCGGCATCCACGCTGATTTCGTCAAGGACATCAACGACCTGCATGAGATCGAGTCTCTGATCGGTCCCGCGACCCGTGCCATCTTCGCCGAGACGGTCGCCAACCCGAACACCGCCATCACCGATATCCGTCCGCTGGCCGATCTGGCGCACCGGCACGGGCTGGCGCTGATTCTCGACAACACCGTGCCGACGCCGTACCTGCTGCGCCCGATCGAATTCGGCGCCGACATCGTTGTGCATTCGACCACCAAGGGCATCACCGGGCATGGCAACGCCATCGGCGGCGTGATCGTCGACGCCGGACGGTTCGACTGGGCGAACGGCCGTTTCCTGCAATTCACGCGGCCTGAGCAGGTCATCGCCGACATCGACGGCAACCGGCGCAGCTTCTCCGGGGCGTTTGGCTCCGAAGCGTTCATCAGGCGCATCCGCGTCAAATACCTGCGCACGTTCGGTGCCGTGCAAAGCCCGTTCAACGCATACCTGCAGCTGATCGGACTGGAGACGCTGCCGCAGCGGGTCGCCCGCCAGGTCGAAACGGCGACGGCCATCGCCGGGCACCTCGAACACACGCCGCATGTCGTGTCGGTGAATTATTCAGGGTTGCCGGACTCGCCGTATCATGCGCTCGCCGGGAAATACTTCCCCCGAGGCGTCGGCCAGATCCTCTCGTTCAAGGTGGAAGGCGGCGCGGACCGTGTGCGTCGCATCCTCGACGGCGTGAAGCTGTTCTCATACGTGCCAAATATCGGCGACGCAAGGTCGCTGATCGTCGACCCCGCGAACATCACTCACCGCGAGGTGCCGGAATCGTATCGTAAGGCCGCCGGTGTGAGCGACGATCTGATTCGTCTGTCCATCGGTCTTGAGGACGCGGGAGACCTGATGGCCGACCTTGACCGGGCCATAGCCGGCGCATACGGGGAGTAGACGCGGGCATGCCGCCGTCCCGTACGGTGAGACGAAGAAGGGCCACACGGCGAACAACTCTTGAATTCTATGTGAGCTTTCACTGAAAGCCCGTCGTTTTCGGATAGGATGGAATAGACATCGCGCCCGAGGTAGGGTGCGGCAACACCAGGCAAGGAGGAATGATGGGTGTTCTGGTGGGAATGACGGGTGCTCTGATCATGTTGGGCGTCATCGTCGTCATCGTCCTCGCCGTGCTGTGCGCCTCGATTTTCATCGTGCCGCAACAGCAGGCATACATCATCGAACGGTTCGGCAAATACAATAAGGTCCAGTTCGCCGGCATCCACGCCAAGATCCCGTTCGTCGACCGCATCTCGACGAAGACGAACATGCGAGTCTCCCAGCTGAACGTGCAGCTGGAAACCAAGACGCTCGACAACGTGTTCGTCACGGTCGTCGCTTCGACGCAGTTCCGTGTCAATCCTGAGAACGTCGCCACCGCATACTACGAGCTGCGCGATCCCGCCGGACAGCTCAGGAGCTACATGGAGGACGCACTGCGTTCCGCGATCCCGGCGCTCAGCCTCGATGACGCCTTCGCCCGCAAGGACGACGTCGCCTTCGACGTGCAGAAGACGGTCGGCGCCGAGATGGCGCGCTTCGGCTTCACCGTCGTCAAGACGCTGATCACCGCCATTGACCCGAGCCCGCAGGTCAAGAGCGCGATGGACTCCATCAACGCCGCGCAGCGTGAGAAGGAGGCCACCCGCCAGCGTGCTGAGGCGCAGCGCATCCAGATCGAGACGCAGGCCGCTGCGGACGCCGAGAAGACCCGACTCCAGGGTGAGGGCCAGGCCAACTATCGTCGTGAGATCGCAAACGGCATCGTCGACCAGATCAAGAGCCTGCAGGCCGTGGGCATGGACATCAACGACGTCAACAACGTCGTGCTGTTCAACCAGTACCTTGATGTGATGCGCTCGCTGTCCGAGTCGAACAACGCCAAGACCGTCGTGCTGCCCGCCTCCACGCCCGGCGGCTACGAGGATCTCTACCAACAGGTCACCAAGGCCATGCTCACCACCAACGAAGCCAAGTAACAAGTCCTACTCATCGATAAAGCCCCTCATCGCGAGGGGCTTTTACATTAGGGTCTGTTAGACCAAAGTGTGCTTTTCTGACTTACATAGTAACTACAATGTAATTACAATGGAGTTATGAGCAAAGTGGAGCAAGGCGGCAAAACTGGTCAGCGGGGTCCGGGACGGGCTTGCGCTGCTGGATGGCGACGAGCGCCGTAGGGCGATTGAGGCGTTGCGTTCCATCGTGTACGAGGACGTGTTCGGCATGGGTTCGCAGGAGCTGCCCGCCGACGCCTGCGTGAGGTGCGGCTCCATCAGCATCGTCCGCAGGGGACGTACGGGAAGCGGCAGCCAGCGCTGGTACTGCAAGGATTGCAGGCGTACGTTCACGGCCAACGTCGGTCGTGTGCTCGGCATGTCCAAATTGCCGGTGGAGACGTGGATGACCTACGTGGAGGCGTTCATAGACCAGCTATCGCTGCGCGACTGCATGGACAAGTGCGGAGTGGGTCTGCGCACGGCGTGGTTCATGCGCCGTCGCATCATCGAGTGCATCCAACGCTACAATCCCTCGTTCAACGCCGTCGCCGGCGACCGAGTTGAGATTTACGAGACGTACTTCCGCGACAGCTACAAGGGCTGCCGCAAGGGCACCATGCCCCGCCCGGCCCGCAAGAGCGGCAGGAAGGCCGCGAAGCGCGGTCTGAGCAAGCAGCAGGTGTGCGTCGTCACCGGCATAGACGACGTGGGTGCGTCGTTCCTCGTGGTGTCCGGGAGCGGCATGCTCGGCAAGGAACGCGCCTACAAGGTGCTCAACGGGCGCATCGGCAAGAGCGCTCTCGCCGTCACCGACAAGGCCGGCACCTACCCCGCCTTCCTCAACCACCTCGGCGCGACGCTGGAGCGTACGGACGCGTCTGGGCGCGCCATCAACCGGGTCAACAGCCTGCACGCCCGGCTCAAGGACTTCATGCACGGCTTCAAGGGCGTGTCCACGAAGCACCTCCAGTCCTACCTCGCATGGTTCCAATGGACCGAGGCGTTCAAGAGCGGCCCCGCCGAACGGCGGGGCGTCATCGGACGTCAGATCCGCAACGGCGTGTACCGGCTCACCCGGCGCATGTACGTGCGCATGCCCATGCCCGTGTGACAGGCGATAGCATGCTCCTTATCAATCGGATGGACTACGATGTAACTACCAATCCGATTGGAGGACAACCCTGTGAGCGTGCCGACCACCACCATGAGAATCGACCCCGAACTCAAGGACGAGGCCAACAAGGTCCTTGGAGAACTCGGCCTGAGCCTGTCCGGGGCCGTCACCATCTTCCTCAAGGCCGTCGTACGCGAACAGGGATTGCCCATTGACATGAGCATCAAGCCGGGCAAAACCGACGAGAGCGACCGATAGAAGGAGTAGACTCCCCATGATGATAAGCAAGCGGGGGGGGGCAAGCGCTAATGGCCTGCTGACCCCGACCGGGACAGACATCACCACCACCAAAGAAGGTGGTGAGTGATGGAACGTTTCGACATCATCTCCACCATCGGCGCGAAATACCATGTGGGCAACATAGAGAATGGCGAGTTCAGCTACGCAAAAGCGTTGAAAACAGTCGGGAAAGACATCAAGGACTATCAAAAAGCAACTGAGGGAACAAAACACCAGAACCTTGACCTGCGATTCGAGAATGAACGTCTTGCGGTATTGATCGAAACCAAGAATCGCTTCTCCAAATGGCATCAGGATGAGATTTACGCCCAGTTGCAATCATACGTGCGATTCGAGAAGGAATACTCGGACAAGAGGATTGTCGCCATACTTGCGGAGACGGAAGGTGACGAAATCCGCGTATGGCATGGGCAATCCGTGATTATCGATGACGAACATCTCGATGAAGATGAACACTCGCTGAGACCATTCAACGAGTATGAGGACATGTGCTTTGGCAAGGTCAACGACAAGATAGCGGTCGTAGACAGCATCAACGCCCTCAACAAAATGCTCCACGCGGATGGAGTCAACGAACATCTGAGAAGCCAGTTCGTAGGAACATGCCTTCTCGCGCTCAAAAACGGGCTGTCGTACAAAGACGCTAAAGAAACCTTAGGCAAGGACGGCCAGACGCTGACTAAGACCCGTGTTGTGTTGCGAAACATCACCGACATATTGACCGGTCTGCTGGAACGCGATTTCACGGAAGCCGACGATTCAGAATCCAAGATGAACAAGGCGGACAAGCTCAGCCTGCTGAACCGGAAAGTCCTTGAGACCCAAGACATCCAGAACCTGCCCTACGAAGACCTCAAGAAAATCCTCGAATACATCGAGTTTCACGTCGTTCCCTACATCAATGACAAGAACACCGCCGGTCAGGACCTGCTGAACCTGTTCTTCACCACGTTCAACAAGTACGTGGGCAAGTCCGACAAGAACCAGGCGTTCACGCCGGACCACATCTGCGATTTCATGAGCAAGGTCGTGGGCGTCAACAAGAGTTCGCGTGTGCTGGACCCCTGCTGCGGTTCCGGTGCGTTCCTTGTAAGGGCCATGACCGACGCGATGGACGACTGCGACGCCGACGAGGAACGCAGGCAAGTCAGGGAACATCAGGTCTACGGCATCGAATACGAGGAGGGCGCGTTCGGTCTTTCCTCCACGAACATGCTCATCCACGGTGACGGGAACAGCAACGTCGTCAAGGATTCCATGTTCAACCGTGCTGCTTGGATACAGTCGAAAAACATCGACGTGGTGCTGATGAACCCGCCCTACAACGGGACGAAGAATCAATGCGACCCGAAATACGTGCGTCAATGGTCAGCCAATACGAAAACCGACCCGTCCAAAGGGTTCCACTATGTTGAATGGGTGGCGCGGCAGATAGCGTCGGCCAAGGACGAGAACGAACACGTCAGGCCGACCCACTGCCGCATGGCGGTACTTCTTCCCATGCAATGCGCCATCGGAAACAGCGCGGCGGTCAAGGACTTCAAACAGCGGATGCTTGGCCGTTACACGCTTGACGCCGTGTTCTCACTGCCCGCGGACGTGTTCTACCCCGGCGCCGCTGTGTCGGCCTGCTGCATGGTATTCGATCTGAGCCGAAAGCATGAGAAGACCGACCGGAGCACGTTCTTCGGCTATTTCAAGGACGATGGCTTCATCAAACGGAAAGGCGTCGGCCGCGTCGAGACAACCGATGCGAACGGCAACAGCAACTGGGAGCGCATCGAACGCGAATGGCTCACCCTGTACCGTGAACGCATATCCAAACCCGGCCTGTCCGTCACCCGCAAAGTCACCTATAAGGACGAATGGCTCGCCGAAGCATACATGGAAACCGACTACGGCAGACTTTCTCAAGCTGACTTTCAACAGACCGTGAACGACTATCTCGCGTATCTCGTTCAGGAAGGGAAAATCCATGAGGACTGACACTCGCTCATGGGCGGACTATCGCCTTGGCGACTTATTCGACATCAAGAAAGGCAGACGACTGACACGGGAGGACATGAATCCCGGCCCCCACAATTATCTGGGAGCCATCAGCTCGAACAATGGAATCCGTGACCATATCACAGTGGACGACGAAAACCAGCTGTTCGCCCCGAACTGCATCACCATCAACTACAACGGAAGCGTAGGCGAAGCGTTCTATCAGAGCGAACCGTTCTGGGCGTCCGATGACGTGAACGTGCTGTATGCAAAAGCGGAGTGGCGACTCGACCCTCTGATAGCCCTATTCATCATCACGGTCATCAAAGCGAACAAATACAAATTCGCCTACGGCCGTAAATGGACGGTAGAGAAGATGAGGGAATCAACCATTCTCCTGCCCTCACGGAATGGCGAACCCGACTGGGAGTGCATGCGCAAATACATCACCAAACTGCATTACCAACGAATCACAACCAGCAATAAGACGTTCGATGCTCCATTGAATCCCGCAGAATGGAAGCCCTTCCTGTTATCCCGACTGTTCGATGCGGGCATGGGCAACGGAATTGACGCAGTGACCACCAGTACCGACAATCCCAAGTACAACTACGTGTCCAGAAACAGCAACGGGAACGGCGTGACTATGCGAGTGGACGAGATAGAAGGCGAGGAGCCGTTCCCTGCCGGTTCGCTGACACTTGCATTAGGCGGCAGTTATCTCGGTGCTTGTTTCATGCAAAACGAGCCCTTCTATACCGCGCAGAACGTCGCCGTATTACGAGACACTCATTCCATGCCCGTCGAGGCCAAACTGTTCATTGCAACACTGGTCCGATTTGAATCCGACACCAAATACCAGGCATTCGGCCGTGAACTCAACGCCCATTATAAGAAAGATTTCACTGTAAGATTGCCCGTACAAAAAACGGCTGACGGCAGTCCCCGCATGGATGAAAAGCGCGAGTACAGCGATGAAGGATACATGCCGGACTGGGAATACATGCGCGACTACATCAAACATCTGCCCTATGCAGACAGGTTTCCCCGAATGACCGCTTAATCAGATAGCATACGGGATGCCCACCGTTGCGCGAACGGTGGGCATCCCGTCTTTAATCAGAGAAGCACATCTTGGACTAACAGACCCTTACATTATGCCCCCGTTGACGGGCTGAGCCGTCAAGCAAACAGCGGTGCGGTTTGTAGGCGAAGAGCGAACGACAGCGAGCCAGCGGAACAGTCATGCCTAGCCCGTCCATAATTGCAGGGCCCGAAGGGCTGTCGGCGGAGACGACTGGAGCACTGTAACGCCCCCGCTGGCGGGGCTGTCGGCCGAGCCGACTGGGGATGGTCACCACCCACCGGCGCTGCGCGTCATCTCCCGCCAGCGGGAGGTGCGCCGTGTCCCGCTACCGCACTCTCGGCGTATGGCTGACCGCCGAAATCAGTATCTTCTTCAAGCCGTCATACGGCGGATACACCAGCGAAAGCGTATCCGGCACCGCGGGCTTGCCGACCACGGTCTTGACATGACTGAACTCCAGGAACCCGGCCTTGCCGTGATATGAGCCCATGCCCGAAGCTCCCACGCCGCCGAACGGCAGCCGACTGGAGATCAGATGGCCAAGCGGCAGGTTGAATCCCAGCGCTCCGCAACTGACTTCGCGCTCGAACATCCGCCGTACCCTCTTGCTGCCCGTGAACGCGTAGGCCGCCAGCGGGCGTGGCCGGGCGTTGATGAATTCCACTGCGGCTTTCGCGTCGGCGACTTCCAAAATGGGCAGAATCGGGCCGAATATCTCCTCCTGCATCACCGGCGCATCGGGTTTGACGCCCAATAGCACGGTCGGTGCGATGTAGAGGTCATCGCGTCTGGTATTGCCACCGCATACCGTGCGTCCGGTGGCGGGGCTCTTCGGATCGGGCAGCAGCGCAGTCAGCCGGTCGAAATGCCGGGCGTTGATGATGCGTCCGAAACTGTCGGAATGTTGCGGGTCTGAGCCGAAGAACCGCGTGACGGCCTCGGCGATCTTTCCGGCCAGCGGCTCGATGACGTCGGACGTTGCGAGCACATAGTCGGGTGCCACGCAGGTCTGCCCGGCGTTGATGAACCGCCCCCAGGCGATGCGCCGCGCGGCGACGTCGAGGTTCGCGGTACGGTCGACGAACACCGGCGACTTGCCTCCGAGCTCCAAAGTGACCGGTGTGAGATGCTTCGCGGCGGCGGCCATGACTATCGAACCGACTTTTCCTCCGCCGGTGTAGAAGATGTGATTGAACGGCTGCTCCAGCAGCTTTGTCGTCTCCTGCGGTCCTCCCTGAACCACGCGGAACGCCTGCGGGTCCATGTACCGTGCGATGAGGTCCGCCATCACGCCGCTGGTGTGCGGAGACAGCTCCGATGGTTTCATGCACACGCAATTGCCTGCGGCGATCGCGTCCGCCATAGGCTCGAAACTGAGCAGCACCGGATAGTTCCACGGCGAGATGATGAGCGCCACGCCTTTCGGCTCGGCGACTGTCCAGCCGACCGCGGGGTGGCGGACGGGCGTTC
>OAUH01000265.1_pt1 | contig 38039 bp, 27 predicted proteins | sample 1495121 | NCBI WGS metagenome assembly OAUH01 (sample SAMEA2580006, study PRJEB22360) | human gut metagenome | reverse complement strand
CCGCACGCAAAGAAGGCCACTTAATGTGGCCTTCGTCTTGCGCAGGACTGTCCGAGCAGCAAACCAAAACCATCTCGCCGGCCCAGCGACCATCCCTCCCAAAGATTTTCAAAAAAGTTGTTGACGCGCGCGTAACGACTCGTCTAATATATCCCTTGCGCGATGGACCTGTAGCTCAGTTGGTTAGAGCGTCCGGCTGATAACCGGGAGGTCACAAGTTCGAATCTTGTCAGGTCCACCACTTTCTTTCGCAATAAACACCCCAGCGAGAGCCGAGTCGCCGCTGGGGTGTTTATTACTGTCTCCGTGGGGGTTTAGCTCAGCTGGGAGAGCGCGGGCTTTGCAAGCCTGAGGTCAGGGGTTCGATCCCCCTAACCTCCACCATGATGGACCTGTAGCTCAGTTGGTTAGAGCGTCCGGCTGATAACCGGGAGGTCACAAGTTCGAATCTTGTCAGGTCCACCATCAAAACTGTGAAGAGCCCTGAGGCGTTGCCTCGGGGCTTTTTTCTTGTCTGCGATAAATCTCATTTTGGTTTTGTGTGCTGTGCGAAAGATTGGGTAGTATAGCTATTCAATGCGGCGGGCTGCCGCGTGTTAACCGCTACGTACCGGAGGTGTTCCATGGTTCGTGTCGACATAGAGACTATCGTCATGGCCGCCGGTCCCGTGCCATCGCTTATCGTGCTTCGCGAGCGCTGCAGCAAATCGGACTCGCCCGCGCCACTGCGTTCCCTTTCCATTCAGACTGGTTCGTTTGAAGCTGCTGCCATTAGCCGCGGCATCGATAGCGGCCGCGCCGAGCGCCCGATTACCCATGACCTGCTGCTCGATACTGTTAGCGCCCTGGGCGCCAAGCTCGAGCGCATCGAGATCGTTCGCGCCGAGCCGCCGGTGTTCTACGCGACGATCGTCGTACTGGCCGATGGTGACGAGCGCAAGATCGACGCCCGTCCCAGTGATGCCATTGCCCTTGCCGTGCGCAGCAATGCCCCCATGTTTGTGGAAGACGACATCATGAATCGCCTGGGCACTGTTTCTACCCATGCCGAGGAAGTCGACGACGAGCAAGAGTTCGAGAAGTTCGACGAGTTCGTCCATACGCTCTCCCCCGATGATTTCTAAATGTGGGGCGGCCAGGTTGCGGAGCGTTCGCTGATGGCCGGCGGCATGTCTGCCGAGGCGGCGGCTATCGCGCGTGAAGCCCAGATGCGCTCGGAGGCATCCGAGGCGGCTCGCATTGCCTATGTGACGCAGGCCCGCACGCTTCGTGAACGCCGCGGCTCGTTTATCAAGATGGTTGTCATCTCCGTCCTTGTCGCGGCAATCTGCTCGCGCCTTCGTGGTACAGTTGGTGCGCTTGGGTTTTCGATCTCTACGGGCCTGGTGATCTGGGGTGTGGTCGACGCGGTAATGCTGACTAGTCAGATCAAGGTGCTCGACAAGCGCGCGGCGGACATGATGCGCGCCCGCGACGCTGCCGCCAGGATCGCCGCCGAGGCACAGGAACTGTAACGACGCCAGACTCGATGGGAAGGTCTAAAGATGGCACAGGATATGCAGGACGCCGGTAACGTCTCCGCCGAGCTCGACGCCATGGTGTGTGACCTGATTGGTGCGTTCTTGGACGACCTTGCCGCCGGCGAGAATCCGGGCGTAGTTGTGGCGATTGAGGACGCTGCTTCCAACCGATATCTGGCGGCGCTTGACGAGGACGGCGAAGAGGCGTGCCTGGAGGCGGCCACCAACTTTATTTCCGAGCACAAGATGGGTCTTAAGGACGAGGGCCTGGGCCGTATCGCCCGCTATGCCATCGGCTACACCGGCTGCGTCGAGATTGACGGCGGCTATCACGATGCTCTGCTCGTGAGCTTCTTCGAAACCACGCTCGAGAGTGGTTTTTCGGCATATGTGCTGTATGAGGGCATGGGCGCCGGCGATGGTTTTATGTGGAGCGACCCTGAACCTGCAGGTGAGGAAACCCCTCTCATCTAAAATCGCTAAAATAAACGAGTTTTCGGTAAAAGGCTCAATATTCCCGCCGAGCGTTGCATTGCTGGGTGGGTCGCATACGCGTGCCGGTTGTATATAGATAGAAGATAGGGGAACTACATGCGCGTAGACAATCTGAGGAACATCGCCATCATCGCTCACGTCGACCACGGTAAGACGACGATGGTCGACAAGCTCCTGCGTGCCACGGACGCCTTCCGTGCCAACCAGCAGGTCGAGGACCGCGTCCTGGATTCCAACGACCAGGAGCGTGAGCGCGGCATTACGATTCTCGCCAAGAACATCTCTATCGAGTACAAGGACGTTAAGATCAACGTCATCGACACCCCGGGCCACGCCGACTTTGGTGGCGAGGTCGAGCGCGTGCTGCGTATGGCCGACGGCGCCCTGCTGCTGGTCGACGCTTTTGAGGGCCCCATGCCCCAGACCCGCTTCGTGCTGCGTCACGCTATCGACACCGGCCTTAAGATCATGATCGTCATCAACAAGATCGATCGTCCGGGCGCCAACCCCGAGAAGGCCTACAACGACTGCCTGGACCTCATGGCCGACTTGGGCGCCACCGACGACCAGCTTGAGTTCGCCATGGAGCACGTGGTCTACGCCAGCGCCATGAATGGCTTTGCCCGCCTTGACCCCAACGACGGCAATATGGACATGTACCCGCTGCTCGATATGATCATCGACGACATGCCCGCGCCCGAGGTTGACGAGAACGCCCCGCTGGCCATGCAGTGCGTGACCATCGACCACTCCAACTTCGTTGGCCGTATCGGCATCGGTCGCGTGTACTCCGGCACCATCCACCAGGGCGACCAGATCCTGGTTGTCAAGAACGACGGCTCCAGCGCCACCTCTACCGTCAAGCAGCTCTTTACCTTCGACTACCTGGGCCGCACCGAGTGCCAGGAAGTCGGCGCCGGCGATATCGCCGCCGTCGTGGGCATCGACCGCACCGATATCGGCGATGTCTACACCGATCCCGAGAACCCCGTCGAGCTCGAGCCCATCGAGATCGACCCGCCGACCCTGTCCATCGTCTTTGAGGCTTCGACCTCCCCGCTCGTCGGTCGCGACGGCGACATCGTGGGCGCCCGTCAGCTCAAGGAGCGCCTGTTCAACGAGGCCGAGAACAACGTGACCATGAAGATCGAGGAGCTCGAGGACAAGAGCGGCGTCGAGGTCTCGGGTCGCGGCATTCTGCACCTGTCCGTTCTGATGGAGTCCATGCGCCGCGAGGGCTTTGAGTTCCAGGTCGGCCGTCCCCGTGTTCTGTTTAAGAAGGACGAGAACGGCAACAAGATGGAGCCTGTCGAGCAGGCCGTCGTCGAGTGCCCGGACGAGTACTCGGGCAAGGTCGTTGAGGTCTTCGGTACCTCTGGCGGCATCATGACGAGCATGGACACCTCGGGCATCGTGACGCACCTCGAGTTCAAGATCCCGACGCGCGGCATCATGGGTCTTAAGAACCGCATCATGAACGTCACCCACGGCGAGGGCGTGTTCTACCACACCTTCCTGGAGTATGGTCCTTACGCCGGCGAGATCGGCAACCGTCAGAACGGCGCCATGATCTCTATGACCACCGAGAAGGCCGTTGCCTATGCTCTGGGTACGCTGCAGGAGCGCGGCCAGCTGTTTGTTGAGCCGGGCACCGAGTGCTACGAGGGCATGATCGTGGGTGAGCGCAGCAAGGCCGGCGACATGGTCGTCAACATCGCCCGTACCAAGAACCTGGGCAACCAGCGTTCCTCGACCTCCGATATCTCTGTCCAGCTGGTGCCGCCCCGCACCTTCTCACTGGAGGAAGCGCTGGAGTACATTGCCGACGACGAGCTGGTCGAGATTACTCCCAAGAACATCCGCCTGCGCAAGCGTCTGCTCAACGCCACCGACCGCAAGAAGGCTGCCGTCCGCGCCGGTCAGGTCAACAAATAAGCGCTGAGCTTTATAGCGACCAACAAGAAAGGGCGTCGACCGCGATGGTCGGCGCCCTTTTTGGTGCAAGGGGAAAGGTTCGTTTGCACCACAGTGGGGGCGGTTATCCCCTCCGATCGGCTTTCTGGTCAAAGTTAAGTTGTTTAAACATATACATAATTCCACAGGATATAACCGCTTTGATACAAAACCGTTAACAGATAAAAATCAACTGGTATTACATTAAAAGACCTCTTTACCAGCGGTTTACATGACTGGTGTCTATATTGTATTTTATGCATTGTGGCATAGACGAACCGTCTTAGAAGTTGCCCCCCAATGGGTTCTTGCAATGCGCCAGGTAGGTTCTCGTAGATGTTGGGGTTTGTGTTCGATCCGACGATTCGCCGTATTCCACACTGTGTTGTAGGAATTAAGGGACAACTATGGACGCACACCGCTCACGGTCGCTGGGTATGGCGGCCCTGATCTTCATTTTGATTAACCTCACCGCCGCTGTTTTTCACGGTGCAGCCCCCGTGCGCGCCGAGGATGCGACGGCGCCCGATCCGATTGTGATCGATGGGAATACGGCGACGGTTGATGTCAAGCTGTATACCGATGAGAACCATAATAAGCCTTTGGGTGATACTGCCGTAACGTCTACTTCGAAGCTCTACGGAGCTTTTTCGGCACAATTTAAAAGCGGTAAGGCGCCTTCGCCTGGGAACAACATCGCTGTCTATGAGCTGCCAGGCACCATCGTCGTTGATGACGCAGGTGGCAACCTCATGGAGGGTCCGGAATCTTCTGCCGCCCAAGCTGGCACGTGGAAGATCGAAGGTAATAAGGTTGTCTTTACGTTTGACAAGGGCTGGCTTGAACGGAATCCTGCGAACATTCATGTCGCGGCAAACTTCTCGTTCCAGCTTAAAAACAAGAATGTCGGTTCTGGTAGCAACGCATCTGTCGTGTTTCCTGGTGCGGGAACGATCAATATCCCTACCAAAGACGGCAAAGTCACAGGGACGAAGTCGGGGACCTTCTTCCAGGGAGCAGATGGCGTGGCCAAGGTTACCTGGACCGTTAAACTCACCGTCGAGTCGTATGCCACGAATGTCAAGTTAACCGACGCGCTGGGCGACAACTTCAACTTTGTGATAGGCAGCTTCGCACTCGACGGCACGAAGCTCGAACCCCAGCCGAAGATCGACAGCCAGGTCGCGACCCTCGACAGCCTGGGCAATCTTTCCCAGGGCGACCACACGATCACGTACGAAACGGAGCTGAAGAGCGGCGTTTCGGCAAACAGCGGCGATTTGATCAAAGCTGACAATACGGCAATGTGGAATTGGGCTGGTTCAACCGACGGCGACAACAAAACAGCTACGGCTGAGCCTGTTACATTCGGCTACGACATGATTGACAAGTCCAACGGATCGGGCACACCGTCGGACATCAAGTGGACGGTCAAGCTCAACCAAGGCAAGCTCAAGGCCGACATGAGCGGATACATGTTCACCGATAATCTGGACGGAAAACAGACGTATACGGGCAACTTTACGGTTTACAAAGGCGACTCGGAGGCGAGCGGAGTCAAGATTTGTGAAAGAGAACTTGAACCTAAGGATAATTTCTTTTCCTATACGTTCCCGAACAACCTTGAGGATAAGTACGCCACCTACTGCATCGTTTATCACACCAAGATGAACGATACGAGCTCGTACGACACCGTGCGCAACAACGCGACCATCGAGCGTGAAGGCTCCGTTTCCGGTACCGATGAAGGCAGTTTCACGCCGCAGCTGACGGGTGTTGTGCCGATCACCAAGAGGCTCGTGAGATCCAATGAGGCGGCGACGACGGGCAGGGCGACATGGGAGACGAAGGTCGCGCTGAAGGCGATCGTCAATGCGGTCCATCCAGACGAGGTGACGGTGAAGGACACGTTTCAGTCGGCATGGTCGCAGAAACTTGGTGTCGACGAAAGCTCCATTACCATTAAAATCGGCGATACCGTGCTGGAACGGGGCGCCGACTGGAATCCAACGGCTAGCTTTCCGGGTAATGAAACAAAGGAAAACTACGACCTCAAAATCATCGTTACCAACAAAGTGAAAGACGCCCTCGAGAAAGAGGACTACGCCGTTATCACCTACGACACCACATCAGAAGAGCTGTCGGGCTGGTACTCAAACTTTGCGTCGGTCAGCGCGCCGGGCCTGAAATTAAAGTGGTCGTTCACCGAACCCGTCAAGTACGTTGTCAACCAAGAAACGAAGCCCGCGGTCGAGAAGCCGGAAGCGGAGTCGAAGGTGTCTTGGGTTGAGAACTTCGATTGGCATACCGTTGACGGCTCGGATGAGAAGGGCGCCTGGATCGTCGACTGGACGGTGTATGCAAACCGCCAAAAGGGTAATAAGGGCGCAAATGGCGAGTTCGAATACTTTGGAGCTGGAAAGCTGGGCGGGAAACCGCTGAATATCGTTGATAGCCTTCCGGATGGTATGAGCTATGTTGCGAATTCCGCAAAGTATACGCTCGTGCAGAATCCCTATGATAAACATACGGGGCTCCATCGCGGAAGCGAGGCCGAGACGGTCGTTGATAGCCAACCGCTTGTCACCGATAGTGTCAAGAGTGATGGCAACACTGTCACCTTTTCTATTCCTACGACTAAGCTTGAAAGCTATGCCGGTTATGTCAAGCTTACGTATCAGACAGCGGTCAAGCGCGGTGAGCTCGATACCTCCACGAACGAGGTGAAGTTCACCAATTCTGCGCGCGCCGAGTCGGGAAGCAAGAAATTCGACTCTGGCAGTGGTGCTGTCACCATTAAGAACAACGTTATCGAGAAGACCGGCGAACAGGTCGACAATAGCAATCGCATCAAGTACACCATTTTCGTTAACGAGTCAGCTGTCGATCTTAAGAGTGGCGCTGGTGTTCTCGAGCTGGTCGATACCATGGATGCCAAGTGCACGTTGGTGCCGTCGACGCTTAAGGTCTATGAGCGCGTGAACAACGATTGGTCTGAGCTGGCCGATAAGGATTATTCGTCAAAGATGGAGCAGGTCAACAACGAATCTGGCTCATGTACGAGATTGACACTTAACGTGCCCGATGAGAAATACCTCAAGGTCGAGTACGAGGTCATCCCGAGCGGAAATCCTGGCAACAAGGTTCCTCTTTCCAATACCGCCATGCTTACGGGTGTGAAGGACGGTTCTGCGACTGATGATCAAACATGGGAAATTAAAAAAGCTTCTGCCAGCGCAGGTGGCAACGGCTACGGCATCACGATGACCAAGTACGACGCCCAGCAGGTCGGTGCGACGCTCGAGCGTGCGGAGTTTACGCTCTACAGCGTGAATATGGACCAGGTTGCAACGGTGGGTATCGAGAATGCAAGGACTAAGTTTGAAGCCGTCCCCACCGACGCCAACGGCAAAATCTCGTTTGGCGCAGAAGGCAAGGCGATGGTAAATCGCGTGCTCTACCAGCTCGTGGAGACGAAAGCGCCTGACGGCTATGCCGCGGCGGCGCCCACGTGGATCATGCTTAAGGGCAATGCTGACGATGAGGAGTATCAAACTGAGCTCAATAAAGCGAAGAGCATCGTCAAAGACTCCGAAATCATCGGCGATGACAAAAAGGACGAGATCTGGATCTACGACAATCGCCTAACGGGCTCTGCGGTTATTAAAGCAAAGAAAGTGCTTGAAGGTGGCACCTTCAAGGCGGGACAGTTCTCGTTCGAGCTCAAGGATGCCGAGGGCAAGGTGCTCCAGACGGTGACTAATGACGCCGAGGGCAATGTCTCCTTCAACGTCGACTACAACAAGGCCGATACCTACACTTACACCATCTCTGAGGTCGTCCCCGAGGGCGCCGAGAACAACGTCAAGGACCACATCACTTACGACACAGTCGGGCACAATGTCACGGTTAACGTGACTATCGACAATAAAAATGAGCAGCTCGACACCGTCGTCAAGTATGACGATGACTCCCAGGTGCCGCCGACTTTTATCAACAAGTATTCGACCACGCTACCTGAGGCGGGCGGGGCTGGTTTGACTATGACGTATTTAGCTGGTGCTTCGATGCTGTGTTTTGCTGCGACATGGATGCATACTCGTCGCCATCGCGATCAAGGTCGAGGTGGTAGCCGTGAGTAGGCTTTGTCGCCGCTTGTTGGCTATCGCGACAATAGTTACGGTCGCAATGCTCTCTTTTGCGATGTTGCCCGGGATGGCCCGCGCGGCAGGCACTGGAGCCATTACGGTGGACGGTACGGTTGCGACGCGGTATGACGCGTACCGGCTCTTTTCGGCGACCGTTGTCGACGATGACGATGCTGGCCAAAAAATTGCAGCTGACGTAACGTGGGCGAATGGCGCGGTTCGTCAAGCCATTCTTTCCGTGCTTCATGATGCTGGACTTGATGGCTCGGCATCGAGGGCGCAAGAGGCTGCCGAATGGATGAATGCCGACGGACATATGTCGACTGCGCTGGCGGCAAAGCTTGCCCGTGCGATTTGCAATGCCGGTGCACCTTCTGTGGCCCTTAGCGCGGACACGGCGGCCGAGCTACCAAGCGGCTATTGGCTCATCGTCGCCGACGACGACGCCATCGCCCAGGGCGAGGCCGGCACCGCGCCGATCATGGCCCTGGTCGGCGGCAGCGCTGTCACCGTCAAGCCCAAGGCCGCGACCCCCAAGGTCGCCAAGCATGTGCTGGAGGACAGCGCCGCCGCCTGGCAGAAGGCCGCCGACGCCACGGTCGCCGACGACCTGTACTGGCGCCTCTCTGCCACGGTCCCGGCGGGCCTTGCCGCCTACGACACCTACACGGTGCGGTTCGTCGACACCATGGGCGCGGGGCTCGACCCCTCCAAGGTGGCCGCGAGCATACATGTTTACGTGGCGGCGGGCGCGGACGGCGGCTTCGACGCCGTCGAATGTGGGGGCGGCAGCGCCAGCTCGACGCCAACTAAAGGGTGGACCGACATAACTTCACAGTGCAAGGTCTCGGTCGAGGGCAACGCCTTCGCCGTGCGCACCGGCGACCTCATCGCCGCGCTCGGCGGGGCCGACGCCTTCACCGCGGGCGCCCGCGTGGTCGCCGTGTACAACGCGCCGTTGGGGGCCAACTGCAATCGGGGCGCCACCAAGGGTAGCCCCAACGAGGTCTACCTGCGCTACCCGCGCTCGCCACTCGCCGATCAGTCCGGCGACGCCGGATTCACCCGCACGCCGAGCGATGACGCGTGCGCCTACACCTGGGGACTCAGTCTGATCAAGCGTTCAAGCGTGGGCGATAAGCCGCTCTCGGGCGCCAAATTGCGCATCGTCGATGACCGCGGGCGCATTCTAACGACTGACGGCTCGTGGTCGACGGATGCCGACGCGTACGTCACCTCGGGCGCAGATGGCCATGTGGAATTGAGTGGTGTGGACGCGGGCGTCTACACCGTCGAGGAGGTCGCGGCTCCCAAGGGCTACACCGCCTTTGAGGGCAAACGTACGGTGACGGTTACGGCTGAGGGGCTGGACGTTAAACAAGTGGCGACCGCGAAGCCCAGAGTGACCGTATCGGTCGAAAACCCTCTGCGGGTTGATACCGTCGATGCCGGGACGGGTTCGATTGAACTGTCGGTGCTCAACACCCCAAGCAAAGAAGCAGGTCGAGGCTTTATGCCCTCGACGGGAGATAGAACGTTGGTGTTGGTGGCGGCTTTGGCCGCCATCGGAGTGGCGGCTATTGTTGCCGCGCTCGTCATCAAGCGGGGAGGGGGTCGCCGTGAAAAATAATTGCCCCCTTTTTTGCTCAATGGCGAACTGCCTCCGTAGCGAGTGACGCGCAGGCCTACCGACCTGATGATCATTGGTTTTGAAAAAGTTACTAGAGAACCCTCCAAGAAAAGCGGGGCACCCGGTCGATACGACCGAGTGTCCCGATTCGTTTGTTGGTGCAAAGTAACCTGACCCCTTTGCACCACCACAAAGGTACCTGTCCCCTTTGTGGTGGTTGGCGGCTAAGCGGTGGGGAGTTCCGGTGTGTTAGCCGGCTGCTGCGGCTTGGGGCGGGCGTTGCGCCAGATGATCTGGATGATGTAGCCGAGCATAAAGACAAAGGCCACGCCGCTGATGAAATCGCCTACGAGGGGGATTGCCGTAAGCGCGCCCGCGGCGATGCCACCCACGGCTGCCATGGCGTAGCGGTTCTGGCTGTGTCCGACCATGCGTGCAATCGCGCACCCTGCAAAGGCATTCGACACCAGCGCGATGCCAATGACACCGCACATGAGGGCTCCGGCAAGCGACAGACCGACGATAGAGATAATCAGCAGTAGGACGGCGGGGACGATAGCAATCGTGCCCAGAAGACCGCTCACCCACAGGGGCATGGGGCGCTGGTGGAGCATACCGGCGGCACTGGCAGTCGCACGCGGAAAGACGAGCTCGAGCAGCAGGGCGACAAAGCAGGTCGAGAGTGCCGCGGCGACGATACCGCCGATGACATCGTTAACGGTGGAAGTATCCTCGTTCTCGGTGCGGTCGATCTTGAGCGCGCCGACCTCGGCTCCCGCGGCGCGCTCGGGGTCCTCGGAGACGTGCGCGTTCACGGTGCCGGTGATGTGGGCGTTCTTGCCCAGGATGAGCTTGTCGGCCCAAACCTCAACATTGCCCTCGACGGTGCCATCGATGGTTACCGTGTCGCCCGCAAGCGCTGCCGACTTGGCGGAGCCGCGCAGAGCAACCGTCTCGCCCACCGCGTAAAAACAGTTGGCAGAGCTGTCGGTGTTGAGCACAACGTGCTGGCCAGCGACGGTCACGCTGCCATCAACCGTGGTCTGGGCGATATCAATCGTGCGCGCCGCAAGACGAACGGCGCCGCCCACCGCGCAGTCGCGAATTGAGAGGGTATCGCCCGCAGCGATGATATCGTGGTCGATGGACGCATCATCCAAGTTGAGGGCCTGACCGGCCCAGTACAGGTCACCCTCGACGCCGGACGGATTGGCGTCATTGTCGGTCGCAAGGACATTGCCTGCGGTGTCCGTGCCGGCGAACGACGCCGTGGGAAGCGCGGTGATCGCAAGCGCGATGAGCGCGAATAGGATGGTGATGCGGCCCCATGCTTTACGGCGCTGGGTCAACGGGAATTGATTGCAGGGCATAGTGAATCCTTCGTTAGATACTCGGCATATACCTAACAGGGTACCCAACGCGTGGGCGCTCTAAAAGAACCTCTCGGTTGCATTTCGAGGGGTTGTGTCGTGCTGCCTATTTTTTACGGTGCAAAAAGCGTGCGATGTCGTCCTCGGTGGGGCTTTTGATATCAAAGCGCAGCGACAGCCAGCGCAGCCCCATGGTCACCACGACGCAAACGACCAGTGCAACGACATTGCTGACCAGGCCGCTCATGACAAGGCAAACATAGCTTGCCGATCCGGCGATGGCAGCGATGGCATAAAAGTTAGTGCGTTGGAAAATGCCCGGCACCACGCCCATAAAGCCGTCGCGCAGCATGCCGCCGCCCACCGCGGTGAAGAAGCCCATCATGATGCACACCGCTGGCGCAAAGCCGTAGACCAGCGCCTTGTCTGCGCCGGTTGCCGCATAAATACCCACCGAGATGATATCGAGCAGGGGAATGAGTTTTTCGGGCTTGTCGACGATTGCCGGGAAGATGTAGATGATGGCCGCGGTGGCGATGGAGAGCGGCAGCGCCATCGGTTGGTTGAGGATGTAAACGTTGCCCACCTGGAGTGTCATATCGCGCAAAAGACCGCCGCCCAGTCCACAGACCACGGCGAGCGCGACGGCGCCCACCAGGTCGAGCTTGTGCTCGCGCGCGACCAACACGCCCGAGATCGATGCCGCGACGACGGCGAACATCTCGAGCCAAAACGGGATGGCAACCATGGCATCCGAGGCGTGTGCGGTAACGATCATAGCGGCGGCAACGGGCAAGATGGGGTCCTTCTGATTGCGAGTTTAGACAATGCCCGTACATAGTACATGGTTGACGGGTCTGGCGACCCTATTGCTCGGTAAACGGTCGGGACTGGGTGGGGGCGTAGGTTCCATGTTTGGGGATCCGGGTTGATGCTGAACGCGATGGGGAGCGTGGCTGAATAGGAGGGATGTCCAAATTTTGAGCGGCGCTCAAAATTTATCCGGTCGGCTTGCGCCGACCGCGCTGCGCTAAAAACGCGCCACTGGCGCGTTTTCTCTACGCTCCGCGCCCTTAGCGGGTTCGAATCCCTCCTCCTCCGCCGTATTTGCTTGTAAGGGACTCAAAAGAAAAAAGCCCCCAATATTGGGAGCTTTCTCAATCTAAATGGCGGAGGAGGAGGGATTCGAACCCTCGTGACCTTATACAGGCCAAACGGTTTTCGAGACCGCCGCATTCAACCACTCTGCCACCCCTCCGCGTGGGGTAAAAACAAAGCAGGCTCGAAGGCCTGCTTTGGAATTAACTGGCGGAGAGTCAGGGATTTGAACCCTGGAGACGCTTTTGACGCCTACACGATTTCCAATCGTGCTCCTTCGGCCACTCGGACAACTCTCCGTTAAATGCGAAAGTCAGTATACACGAGGAATCGCAAAGTGCAAACAGAAAAGTTGGCATTTTTTAAAACGCTCGGCCGCGCTTGGCGTTGCAGTGGGGTTTGAGGTGCCAAAAAACGGCTTCCGACCAGCGTGGTTGATTACTCAATTGTTCAAAAGGGGTATTCATGAGCGACTTGGCAATGAATTTAAAAATCTTTGGGTGGTGCTGTGGACCACTGGCATGCATTTTGCGACCACAGCCTTGTGCCCGTTGACCTGCGGCTTGGCTCAGCTTGTCCCCGTGGCATCGTATCTTGTCCACAAATCCGTCAAGCTCTTGGTCGGCATTTGGTTGGAATGCGCATGAAACGTCGTGCGAGTATGGGCATATGTGGAGGTCATGAGGTTGTAGCTGCATATTCTTGCGGCCTGGGAGGTTGAAAGATATTATTACCAAGTCTTTTCCTGCTTCAGGCGCACCTTCACGACCTGAAGCCACATTTGCCCAGAGGAGGTGACAATATGAAGGCTTATGAACTGCTGTTCTTTGTTGACCCGTCGCTCGACCCCGAGACTCGTCTCGCTGTTATGAAGCGTATCGATACCACGATCGCTGAGGGCGCTGGCAAGGTCGACTCCGTTGACGAGTGGGGCAAGCGCAAGCTCGCCTACGAGATCAACGACCTCACCGATGGTGACTACACCCTCATCAACTTCCACGCAGATCCTACCCAGATCGCCGAGCTTGATCGCGTCCTGCGCATCACCGACGCTGTGGTCCGCCACATGATCGTCCGTCGCGACGACCAGGAGTAAGACTGTCGTTTTGGACTGGGCTTGTGCCCCAAGAGGAAGTAGTGAGTTATGAGCATCAATCGAGTGAACATCACCGGTAACCTCACCCGCGATCCCGAGCTGCGCGCCACCGCCGGCGGAACCCAGGTTCTGTCCTTTGGCGTCGCCGTGAACGATCGTCGCCGCAATGCGCAGACTGGCGAGTGGGAGGACTATCCCAACTTTGTCGACTGCACCATGTTCGGCACCCGCGCCGAGGCCGTGAGCCGTTTCCTGGCAAAGGGAAACAAGGTCGCGATCGAGGGCAAGCTGCGCTACAGCTCTTGGGAGCGCGACGGCCAGCGCCGGAGCAAGCTTGAGGTCATCGTCGATGAGATCGAGTTTATGAGCTCCCGTGGTGGCCAGGGTGGCTACGATCAGGGCGGTTACGCCCCCGCAGCTCCCGCGCCCGCAGCACGTCCTGCCGCACCGGTGGCCACACCTCCCGCGGTCGACGTCTACGATGAAGACATCCCGTTCTAAGGGTGTTCACCTATTTTTGAGTGAGAGGCGGCTTCGGTTCGCCGTAGTTGCCAAATGAAAGGTATTTTGACATGGCTAATGATTTTTCTGCACGTCAGCCGCGTCGTAAGTACTGCCAGTTCTGCAAGGAGAACACTGAGTTCATCGACTATAAGGACACTCAGCTTCTCCGTAAGTACATGACCGACCGTGGCAAGATTAAGCCCCGTCGCGTCACTGGCGCTTGCACGCAGCATCAGCATGACATCGCCAACGCCATCAAGCGCGCCCGCGAGATGGCTCTCCTGCCGTACACCGTCCCCGTGGTTTCCTCTCGTGGCAACCGCGACCGCGGCTAAGAAGGGAGACGCATCATGAAGGTTATTCTTCTCGATGAGATCAAGGGCAAGGGCGGCGAGGGTGACGTCGTAGAGGTCGCTCAGGGTTACGCTGAGAACTTCCTGTTCCCCAAGAAGCTCGCTGTTGCCGCCACCAAGGGCAACCTCAAGCAGCTTGACGAGCGTCGCAACAACATCGCCAAGCGCGAGGCCGTCCGTCTGGCTACCGCCAACGAGACCAAGGCTGCCTTCGAGGGCAAGACGGTCACCGTTGACGTCAAGGTCGGCGACGAGGGCATCCTCTTTGGCTCCGTTACCGCCGCTATGATCGCTGACGCCATCAAGGCTCAGCTCGGTATGGACATCGACCGCAAGCGCGTCGAGCTCGGTAAGCCCATCAAGGTTGCCGGTGCCCACACCGTTGCCATCTCGCTGTACCGCGAGATCAAGGCCGAGGTTGTCGTTCTCGTCGGCGTTACCGCCGAGGAGCTCGCTGCCGAGGCTGAGGTCGAGGAGGCCGCTGAGGTCGCCGAGGCCGAGGCCGCCGAGGTCGAGACTGAGGCTGCTGCCGAGTAGCATTTGCTGCAACGCAACAATCTTGTTCTAAGAAGGGCGCTCTGGGAAACTAGGGCGCCCTTTTGTTTTTTGCGCTGAGTGAGTGTCATGGTGAACGTTGCGTCGAAGTCCTATATGCAGGACCGTTCATCCGTTTGGTTCGGTGATGATTGGCGGCGCGCGGCGCGTTTTGGGACCGTGGCTGATACTATGGATGCTCGCAAGCGATATGAATGAGGATGCTCATGGCATATGACGATAGGGAGACCGGGCTGACGGTTGAGGACCGCGGCTCAAAGTTGGGTCTTCCCCAAAACCAAGATGCAGAGGCCAATGTACTGGCCGCTATGCTGCTATCGCCCGAGGTGGTCGAAGAGGCCCAGGTCGAGCTGCAGCCCGATGACTTCTACCGGCCCATTCATAAGACCATCTATACCGCGATGGTCGATATGTACAACAGCCGCATTCCCATCGACTCCATCTCGCTGATCGATTATCTGCGAAGCATCAACAAGCTCGATGCCGTGGGCGGCGAAGCGTATATTTTGGAGTTGATGGGTCAGACCCTGTCGCTCGTCAACTGGCAGCACCATGCCGCCATCGTTCGCCGCGATTCGATGCTGCGTGAGCTGATCGGCGCCACCAACGAGATCAACGCGCTGGCATATAACGCCCCCACCGACACCAAAGAGGTTGTCGAGCTGGCCGAGAGCAAGCTGCTCAAGGTTACGGCGCGCGAGGTCAAGTCGAGCTACAAGACGCTGACCGAGTTTATGGTCGAGGCCTATAACGAGGCCGAGGAAGTGTGCCAGGCCGGTGGCCAGGCTGCGGGCGTGCCCACGGGCTTCCCGTCGCTCGACCGCATGCTCATGGGCTTCCGCGAGGGCCAGCTCATCATCATCGGCGCCCGTCCTGCTGTAGGTAAGACGTCGTTCGCTCTGAACCTGGCACTTAACGCTGCCGCTGCTGGTTATACCGTCGGCTTCTTCTCGCTGGAGATGTCGGGCAAGGAAATTGCCCAGCGTCTGATTTGCGCCTATGCCATGATCTCGATCAGTGATTTCCGCATGGGCCGCATTAGCCCCGAGCAGTGGGCCAATATCAACGAGGCCACGCAGACCTTATCCAAGCTGGATATTCTGATTGACGATACGCCCGGCACCACAGTGACCGAGATTCGCGCCAAGAGCCGTCGCATGCTCCATAACAAGGAGAAGGCCATCATCATCCTGGACTACCTGCAGCTGGTGAGTCCTCCGCCGGGACGCCGCTCCGAGAGCCGTACCGTCGAGGTTTCGGAGATGTCGCGTGGTCTGAAGATCATGGCCAAGGAGCTCAAGATCCCACTCATCGCGCTGTCGCAGCTCTCGCGTCAGGTCGAATCCCGTACCGGCAAGCGCCCGCAGCTTTCCGACCTTCGTGAATCGGGCTCCATCGAGCAGGACGCCGATATCGTTATGTTCTTGGACCGCTCCGCGGACGAGGCCGAGGCCTCGCGCGACGATCGACCCGACGAGGGCGTTACGCGTATCGTCGTGGCCAAGAACCGTTCGGGCCCGATCGGCGACGTCGACCTGATGTTCCTGCCGGCATCCACCAAGTTCTATGAGCTTGATGGGGCACATGCCGAGGAGTAGGACAGGCGCCCGTTGCACGGGTATACTGGGAATGTTTTGTGCTTCTGCGTGCCGGCGTGGCGCGTAGACAGGCCATGAATGTAAGGAGTAAACATGCCGTCAACCGTTTTGGTCGGTGCCCAGTGGGGCGATGAGGGCAAGGGTAAGATTTGCGACCTGGTCGCCGGCGACTTCGATGCTGTCGTGCGCTACTCGGGCGGCAACAACGCCGGTCACACCATCGTCGTCAACGGCAAGAAGTACGGCCTGCACCAGGTGCCTTCCGGCATCATGTATTCCGACCACGTGTCGGTGATCGGTAACGGCTGCGTCGTCAACCCCAAGGTTGTCCTTGAGGAGATTGACATGTTCGAGGCCGACGGCATCACCACCAAGAACCTCAAGATCAGTGGCAACGCGCATGTCATCATGCCGTACCACATCGATCTGGATGGCGCCTTTGAGCAGAAGCTCGGCAAGAAGAACATCGGTACCACCAAGCGCGGCATCGGTCCGTGCTATCAGGACAAGATGGCCCGCATTGGCCTGCGCATGCAGGACATGCTGGACGAGACGCTGTTCCGCGACAAGCTGGAGACCGCTCTCGCCCGCGTGAACCCCGAGCTCGAGCTCATCTACAACCTGCCCACCTACACCGTGGACCAGATTTGCGACGAGTACCTGCCGATGGCCGAGCGCCTGCGCCCCTACATCACCGAGACGAGCCTGCTGCTCAACAACATGATCGACGAGGGCAAGGACCTGCTGTTTGAGGGCGCCCAGGCGACGCTGCTCGACATCGACCACGGCACCTATCCGTACGTGACGTCTTCCAACTGCACCGCCGGCGGCGCCATTACCGGCTCCGGCGTCGGCATGAAGAACGTCGATCGCGTGCTGGGCGTCATGAAGGCCTATATCACCCGCGTCGGTTCGGGCCCCATGCCCACCGAGCTTTCCTATGAGTCCGAGGCTGGCCACACGCTGACCGAGGAGGGCTATGAGTACGGCGTGACCACCGGTCGCCGTCGTCGTTGCGGCTGGTTTGACGGCCCTATCGCCAACTATGCCTCGTGCGTCAACGGCCTCACCGACATCGCCGTGACCAAGCTCGACGTGCTTTCGGCCTTCGACACCATCAAGGTGTGCGTGGCCTACGACGTCGATGGCGAGCGCTACACCAGCGTGCCCGAGCATCAGGTGCGCTTTGAGCATGCCAAGCCCATCTACGAGGAGCTCCCTGGCTGGAAGTGCGACATCACCGGTTGTCGCAGCTTTGACGAGCTGCCGCAGGAGGCTCAGGACTACGTGGCGTTTATCGAGGATCTGGCACACACCCGCGTGACGTTCATTGGCGTTGGCGCTGGTCGCGAGCAGATTATCAACCGATTCTGGAAGTAATCGGGACTATTTGGTTATTGCGATATACCCCTTTGCAGCCCGGGTGGGCGGCCGAGGGGTATATTTGCTTGCAAGGGGCTCGCGCGGAGCGGGCCATTCATCCATAGAGGAGGCACCCTTGAAGGCGGACACTCAAACCATCGACATCCTGTTGTTGGGCAGCGGCGGCCGTGAGCATGCTTTGGCAGCCAAGCTCGCAGCATCACCGCGCGCCGGCAAGCTCTACATCGCGCCGGGCAACGGCGGCACCGCGAGCTGCGGCGAGAACGTTGTTCTCGACGACTGCGATCCTGCGGCCGTGGCGGCGTTTGCGCAGAGCCACGGATGCGGACTCGTGGTAATTGGCCCCGAGGCTCCGCTCGTGGCGGGCGTGGCCGACGCCGTGCGCGCGGCGGGTATTCCCTGCTTTGGCCCGGGTGCCGAGGGCGCCCAGATGGAGGGCTCCAAGCTGTTCTCCAAGCAGCTCATGGAGCGTGCGGGCATTCCGACGGCAGCCTACGGCTCGTTTACCGACGAGGCTTCGGCTCTCGCCTACGTACGCGAGCAAGGCGTCCCGCTGGTCGTCAAGGCCGACGGCCTTGCCGCAGGCAAGGGCGTTATCGTGGCGACCGAACTTGAGCAGGCCGAGGAGGCCGTGCGCGAGTGCTTTGGCGGCACCTTTGGCGATGCCGGCAACACCGTGGTTATCGAGGAGATGCTCGTTGGTCCCGAGTGCTCGCTGCTGGCCTTTACCGACGGCAAGACCGTGCGCCCCATGGCCACCTCGCAGGACCACAAGCGCGCGCTTGAGGGCGACCTTGGTCCCAACACCGGCGGCATGGGCGTCTACAGCCCGGTGCCCATCGTGACTGACGAGGAGCACGCCACCATGGTGAAGGTCATGGAGCAGACCGTGGCCGAGCTCGCTGCCGAGGGTATCGACTACCGCGGCTGCCTGTACGGCGGCTTTATGCTCACGCCTGCCGGCCCCAAGGTGCTGGAGTTCAATGCCCGCTTTGGCGACCCCGAGACGCAGGTCGTTCTGCCGCGCCTTAAGAACGACCTGGTCGAGGTCATGCTCGCCTGCGCCAACTGCGAGCTCGATCAGATTGAACTCGACTGGCGCGACGAGTGGGCCGTGGCCGTTGTCCTGACGAGTGCGGGTTATCCCGGCAGCTACGAGAAAGGCAAGGTCATTACCGGTATCGCCGATGCCGAGGCCATGGAGAACGTGACCGTGTACCACGCGGGCACTGCCGTGGTGGACGGCCAGCTCGTGACCAATGGTGGCCGCGTGCTTGCCGTGACCGCGCTGGGCGATACGTTTGAGAACGCCCGCAACCTTGCCTACGAGGCCTGCGAGAAGATTGATTTTGAGGGCAAGACCCTGCGTCACGACATCGGCCTGCGCGCGCTGCGCGGCCGCGACGCCTGGGATGCCTAAAATCCGAGAGGAATGAGACGGATGGACGAGAAGAACGAAGAGCTCGTGGACGCGCAGATCGTCGAAGAGGACAGCCGCGTGTATGGGCACGCCGAGGGCGAGCCTGGTGGCGAGGTCGCTGACGAGCCGGCGCTGGTGCTGGGCGATGACGACCCGCACGATGCCGAGCTGCACGAGAAGATTCTTTCGGAGGAGTGCGCCTGGAAGGGCAAGATCCTCGACGTCCACCGTCTTGAGGTTGAGCTGCCCAACGGTCGCCGCAGCGCCCGCGATATCGTTCGCCATCCGGGTGCGGCGGCTGTTGTGGCACTGACCGAGAGCGGCAAGATCGTACTGGTGCGTCAGTACCGCACCGCCATCGACCGCGTGACGGTCGAGATTCCCGCCGGCAAGCTCGATCCAGGCGAGGACCCGCTCGATTGCGCCAAGCGCGAGCTGCATGAGGAGACGGGCTTTAGGGCTGGTCGCATTCGCTTTTTGACGTCGATTGTCACGTCCTGTGGTTTTTGCGATGAGATTATCCACATCTACTTGGCTACCAAGCTCGAGTTTGATGCGCCCAACCCCGATGATGACGAGTTTGTCAACGTGGACCTGGTGCCGCTGCATGAGCTGATCGACGCCGTACTCGACGGCAAGATCGAAGACGCCAAGACCGTCGTGGGCGCCTTGGCCTGCGACAGCATCGCACACCGCCTTGGGGGCACGGAGCTCTAGGTTACGCGGTTTTACCAAACCGCGTAACGAGTCGACGCTGCAAACGCCCCTAAGCGGCAATCTGCCTTTCAATCGTCGCTCGCGTACCGAAGTACGCGTCGCTCCTCTTTCAAGGCACCTTGCTCGCTTAGGGACGTTTTCGCTGACGTTGCTAGAACATCGGCGTTATGTTTGTTGGGACGCTTTGTTTTCAGCCCGACCGGCTCAACCGGATTTATCACGCTATTTATTTCTCTTCGAGGACTGCATGTTTAAGAGGTTTCTTTCGTATTACGAGCCCCAGATGGGGCTTTTTGTTGCTGATACTGTTTGTGCTCTGGTGCTTGCCGCCATTGACCTTGCTTTTCCTATTATTCTGCGTAATTTGACCGGTGGGCTATTTACTCAGGGTCAGGCTGCCATTATGCAGGCGCTCGGCATGATCGCGGTGGGCTTGGTGCTGATGTATGCCGTCCGCTGCGCCTGCCGCTACTTTGTGAGCTATTGGGGCCACGTGATGGGCGCGCGCATGGAGTCCAAAATGCGCGAGGACCTGTTCGACCAGTATGAGCGCTTTAGCTTTGCGTACTTCGACCGCAACAGCTCGGGTGACATGATGAGCCGCGTGGTCAACGACCTGTTCGATATCTGCGAGGCGGCGCATCACGTACCCGAGTGGATCATCATCTGCGGTATCGAGATTATCGGCTCGTTTGTGATCCTCTTTACCATCGCTCCGGTGCTGGCGCTTGCCATGGCCGTGGTGACGGCGGCGTTTGCGGTCGTCATGTTTTGGCAGAACATGCGCATGCGCGAGGTCTTTAGCGACAACCGCAAGAAGATCAGCGGCATTAATGCACAGCTGCAGGATTCTCTGGCGGGCATGCGCGTGGTCAAGAGCTTTGCCAACGAGGAGACCGAGCGTGCCAAGTTCCGTGCCTCTAACGACCGCTACCTTTTGTCCAAGGAGAACATGTATCACGCCATGGGCGTCTATACCGCGACGTATGGCCTGCTCTCGGGTGTGCTCTATGTGATCGTGGTGCTGCTGGGCGGCTGGCTGGTCGCCAAGGGACAGCTGCAGGCGGTCGATATGGCGACCTTTGCACTCTATATTTCGCTGTTCTGCACGCCGCTTGAGACGCTCGTCAATTCGGCCGAAACGTATCAGAAGGCTATCGCCGGCTTTAAACGTATGGACGAGGTGCTCTCGACCGCGCCGGATATCCAGGACAAGCCGGGCGCTACGGATCTGCAGGTGACTGCTGGCGCCGTGGAGTATCACGACGTGTGCTTTAACTACGAGGATGTCGAGCTGGGCGAGGGCTATGCCGACGAGCGTCCCGTTATCGACCATATGGACCTGTCCATCAAGCCCGGGCAGACCATCGCTTTGGTTGGCCCTTCGGGCGGCGGCAAGTCCACGACCTGTTCGCTGCTGCCGCGCTTTTATGACGTGGCTACCGGATCCATTAGCATCGACGGTCAGGACGTGCGCGATGTGACGCAGCAGAGCCTGCGCCGCGCCATCGGCCTGGTGCAGCAGGATGTCTATCTGTTTGACGGCACGATTGGCGAGAACATCGCCTACGGCAAGCCGGGCGCTACGGCAGAAGAGATCGCCGAGGCCGCCCGTCGCGCCAACATCGATGCCTTTATCGAGTCGCTTCCGCAGGGCTACGACACCGTGGTGGGCGAGCGCGGCAGCCGTCTTTCGGGCGGACAGAAGCAGCGCGTTGCCATCGCGCGCGTGTTTCTCAAGAACCCCAAGATCCTGATTTTGGACGAGGCGACGAGTGCTTTGGATAACGAGAGCGAGGAGGCGGTGCAGGAGTCACTCGAAGAGCTGGCACGCGGCCGCACCACGATTATCATCGCCCACCGTCTTTCGACCATTAAGCATGCCGATGAGATTGCGACCGTTGAGCATGGTCGCGTTATGGAGCGTGGCACGCACGAGGAGCTTCTCGCCCGTGGCGGCACCTATGCCCGTTACTATCGAATGCAGTTCGAAGGTGCGCGTGCGCACGAGCTCGACTGATTGATATGACAGGAAGTTTATGGCTGACAAGAACCCTTTGACTCCGGAAGAAGTGACGGAGTTATTCTCCGAAATCGATGCATCCGGCGTCTTGGATCCCACGCTCGCCAAAAAGCGTACCGAGCGCATGCGTGAGAAGGAGGCTGCGGCCAAGCGCGGTGACAAAGCGGCGCTAGCGCAGCTGCGCAGCGAGGACCGCGCGAGCCAGGCAAAACATATCGACCCGCTGTCCGAGGACGATCCTTCGGGCTCGCAGGTGAGCCATACCATTACGAAGACCGCGATGGCCGTGGTCATCGGTATTTTGGTGCTGATCGTGGGCATGCAGATTGGCTACGGCGTGATGCGTCGTCTGAACACCGCCAACCTGTCCGAGAGCGTTTCGGTCGATACCGTTTCGACCGCGCTCAAGGGTGGACTTGAATGGGGCAACGGCTTTACGCAGTTCCCGCTCGACTTTACCGTCGATGAAGCCGATGAACGCACGGGCACGGTCGAGGTGACGGTGTTGGACACATCGTCTGCCAACGAGCTCGAGCTGCTGTCCAACGGGCAGATTCAGGCCGCGGCGCTTGCGACCAACGCGTTGCTCAACGATAAGATCGACCGCGTGGTGTATAACGTTCACGCCTATATCGACGAGGATAGCAACATTCAGCACGATTCCTTCTTTGGCATGTTCCCCGCGCGGGGCCACCAGAGCGCCATTTTGACGTTCGTGTGGACCAAGAGCTCATCCAACGCCACGAGTATCGACTGGAAGATGCGCATCGTGAGTATGGATGACACCATCGCCGAGCGCATTCAGAAGCAGGTGAACTCGGTGTCGTCGTTGATTGAGGATCCGGTGGTGAGCCAGACCAAGATTGACGAGGAAAAGGCCGAGCGTGACCTGGAGCATCGTCTGCATGGCCGCGAGATTTTCCGCGGCGGCAAGCCCGATCGCACACCGTCCGAACTGCTGGAACAGGACAAGAAAAAGTAAGACGCCATCATCCCGCGTGAGCCATAAGCCCCGCGGGATGATTTTTTAATCCCCGTCCCAGAGAAATCATTATGCATAGAAAGTCATAATTATCATTTCGTAAACATTTCGATGAAATTAACGCCATGAGGCATGCTTGCGGTTACAATACCGCGAGGCCTAACTACACACCTTTAAGCCGGTCCTGTGAGACCGGGAAGGAGAATTATGGCGAACAACCATACCGCGGGCGCTGCCGCCCGCACCTTCGCGCCCAGCGAGCTTTGCCAGCGTATGCTGGCCAAAACCAGCAAGGGCACCTGCGGTCCCTGCATCCTGTATCTTGAGGATGGGACCATTTTTTATGGACGTGCATGCGGCGCCGAGGGCACCGCGACCGGCGAAGTCTGCTTCAACACCTCACTCGAGGGCTACTTTGAGGTCATGACCGACCCGAGTTATGCCGGCCAAATCGTAACCATGACCTATCCGCAGATCGGCAACTACGGTATCGACGAGACCGACGTCCAGTCGGCCTTCCCCGGCGACGCCGTGCGCCCTGCGAGCGCTCCGGCCATGCGCGGCATGATCGTTCGCGACATGTGCGCCACGCCTTCTAACTGGCGCTCGGCCGTCAGCGTGCCGGAGTACCTGCGCGCTCACGGCATCGTCGCTATCGAGGGTGTCGACACTCGCGCCCTGGTGCGCCACCTGCGCGACAATGGTTCCAAGATGGGCATTATTTCGACCGAGATCTTCGACGTCGACGAGCTTGCCGAGCGTCTGGCCGCTGCGCCCACGCTGGTAGGCGAGAACCTGGTCAAGACCGTAAGTTGCCCCGTACCTCACGAGTTTGTGGCCGCCGACCTGCCTGCCACGCATGACTTTGCGCTTACGGCTGCCGCTCCTGCCCGTCACAAAGTGGTCGCCTACGACTGCGGTGTGAAGCGCGGCATTCTGGAGGGTCTGGTCCGCGCCGGCTGCGACCTTACCGTCGTGCCGTGGGATACGCCCGCCCAGCAGGTGCTCGACATGAATCCCGACGGTGTCTTTTTGTCCAATGGTCCCGGCGACCCCGACGCCGTGGTGGAGACCTACGAGCAGGTGCAGCAGCTGATCGGCAAGGTGCCGGTCTTTGGTATTTGTCTTGGTCACCAGATGATCAACCTGGCCTGCGGCGCTCAGATGGAAAAGCTTAAGTTCGGTCACCGCGGTGGCAACCAGCCGGTCATGAACCTGGTAAGCCGTCGCGTGGAGATTACCGCGCAAAACCATGGCTTTGGTCTGCTGTTCCCCAGCTTGGGCAAGCTTGTCCCCGAGCTTTCCGGCGGCGAGACCGAGCATGCGGCCGATGGGGATCTGCGCGTCTGGGTGCGCCGCGGAATCGCGCCGGTCGTGATGAACGAGCGCTTTGGTCGCATTCGCCTGACACATGTGAACCTCAACGACGGCACCGCCGAGGGCATCCAGCTGCTCGACGCACCGTGCTTCTCGGTCCAGTACCACCCCGAGGCCTCGCCTGGCCCCACCGATGCCCACTATCTCTTTACCGCCTTTACGCGACTCATGGACGGCGAGGAGAACTACCTGGACATCGACACCGCGAAGGACCGCCTTGCCGGCTGGAATTTTGCCGACGATGGTTCCGCCGTTCTACCGAACGGCGGACCGGTCGACGCTGCGGCTGCATCTGGCACATCATCTTGCCGCTCTGCTTCGGACGCGCGGGCATAAGCCCAGCGCGCCCTCGCATCACGGCAACCTGATGCACCAGCTGCACCCTCGCTGACTTTTCCAAAACATTGAGTCAGCCTCTCTAGGAGGTTTTAAACATGCCGAAACGTACTGACATCAAGCGTATCCTCGTCATTGGTTCGGGCCCCATCGTCATCGGCCAGGCCTGCGAGTTCGACTACTCCGGCGCCCAGGCCTGCAAGGTGCTCAAGGAGGATGGCTTTGAGGTCATCCTGGTCAACTCCAACCCGGCGACCATCATGACCGACCCGGGCTTGGCCGACCGCACCTATGTCGAGCCCATCACCGCCGAGTTTATCGAGCGCGTAATCAAGAAAGAGCACCCGGACGCGCTGCTGCCCACGCTGGGCGGCCAGACCGGTCTGAACGCCGCCGTCGAGCTGGCGAAAGACGGTACGCTCGACAAGTACGGCGTCGAGATGATCGGCTGCGACCTGGCCGCCATCGAGCGCGGCGAGGACCGCAAGCTCTTTAACGAGGCCATGGCCGAGATTGGCCTGGAGGTCGCGCGCTCGGGCTATGCCTACAGCGTGGCCGACGCCGAGGCCATCGCCGAGCGCGTGGGCTATCCCTGCGTGCTGCGTCCGAGCTTTACCCTCGGTGGCGCCGGCGGCGGCATCGCGCACACCCACGAGGAGCTCGTCTCCATCGTGAGCCAGGGCCTTGAACTCTCGCCTGCCCACGAGGTGCTGGTCGAGGAGTCCATCGAGGGTTGGAAAGAGTACGAGATGGAGGTCATGCGTGACCACGCCGGCAACGGCATCATCGTGTGCTCCATCGAGAACCTCGACCCCATGGGCGTGCATACCGGCGACTCCATCACCGTGGCGCCGGCGCAAACCCTCTCCGATCTTGAGTATCAGCGCATGCGAGTGGCCTCGCTCGCCATTCTGGAGAAGATCGGCGTCGAGACCGGTGGCTCCAACGTGCAGTTTGCCGTGAACCCCAACACCGGTCGCCTGATCGTCATCGAGATGAACCCGCGCGTGAGCCGCTCGTCCGCACTGGCCTCCAAGGCCACGGGTTTCCCCATCGCTAAGGCCGCCGCGCGCCTGGCCGTGGGCTACACGCTTGACGAGATCGTTAACGACATTACTAAGGCAACGCCCGCCTGCTTTGAGCCCACGATCGACTACTGCGTGGTCAAGGTGCCGCGCTTTGCCTTCGAGAAGTTCAAGGGTACCGACCCCACGCTCACCACGCGCATGAAGGCCGTGGGCGAGATTATGGCGATCGGCCGCACCTTTGAGGAGGCCTTCGGCAAGGCTATGCGCTCGCTGGAGGACGGCCACCAGGGCATTTGCGCCGGTGGCAAAGAGGGTGCCGGCAAGCTGAGCGACGATGAGCTCGCTCAAGCCGTGGCAACGCCGACCGAGCACCGCATCTTCTTTGTGGTCGAGGCCCTGCGCCGTGGCTGGGACATCGCTCGCATCCATGCCATCTGCGGTATCGATCCGTGGTACCTCAACCGTATCAACGATATGGTGCGGGTCCAGGAGAGCATCCGCGACCTGCGTGTGGAGGATATCGACGCCGACGCGATGCGCCTGCTCAAGCAGTATGGTACGAGCGACGCCGAGATTGCCGCGCTGACCGGCTCGGACGAGCGCTTTGTGCGCGCCTACCGCAAGGGTCTGGGCGTGGTTCCCAGCATGAAGACGGTCGACACCTGCGCTGCGGAGTTCTCGAGCGCCACGGAATACCACTACAAGACGTACGAGAACATCTACCGCACGAGCCCGGATGCCAAGAAGTGCGTGGCTCCCGACGAGACCACGCCGGCGGACAAGCCCAAAGCGATGATCCTGGGCGCCGGCCCCAACCGCATTGGCCAGGGTATCGAGTTCGATTACTGCTGCGTGCACGCGAGCTACGCGCTGGCGGCCCGCGGCTTCGAGACCATCATGGTCAACTGCAACCCCGAGACCGTCTCGACTGACTACGACACATCCGACCGCCTGTACTTTGAGCCGCTCACCTACGAGGACGTCATGGACGTTATCGACGTTGAGCGACCCGACGGCGTCGTGGTGACGCTCGGCGGCCAGACCCCGCTTAAGCTGGCGCGTATGCTCGAGGAGAGCGGCGTGAACATCATGGGTACCAAGCCCGATGCCATCGACTTTGCCGAGGACCGCGAGCGCTTCGCCGCTCTGCTCGACAAGCTTGGCATCATGTACCCGCCGGCGGGCCAGGCCACCTCGTTTGAGGAGGCCGAGGCCGTGGCCGCGCACATCGGCTACCCGCTGCTGGTGCGTCCGAGCTACGTGCTGGGCGGCCGCGGCATGATGATCGCCTACGATGCCGAGCATCTGCGCGATTACATGGCCGAGGCTGCGCGCATTAGCCCCGACTACCCGGTGTACCTGGACCGCTTCCTGGAGGGTGCGATCGAGTCCGATGTCGACGCCCTGTGCGATGGCGAAAAGGTCTATATCGGCGGTATCCTGGAGCATATCGAGGAGGCCGGTATCCACTCTGGCGACTCCGCGACCTGCATCCCGCCGTTCAGCTTTAGCGAGAGCCTGCAGGCAAAGCTTCGCGAGACCACGCGCCGCATCGCGATGGCGCTGGGCGTACGCGGCCTGGTCAACGTGCAGTACGCCATCAAGGGCGAGACCGTCTACGTGATCGAGGCAAACCCGCGCGCGAGCCGCACCGTGCCGTTCATCTCCAAGGCAACCGGCGTGCCGCTGGCCAAGTGCGCGGCGCGCATCATGGCAGGCGATTCCATCGCGAGCTTGGGCCTGCCGAGCGACGAGCGTCAGCTCGATTGGTTCTGCATGAAGGAAGCCGTTATGCCCTGGGGCCGTTTCCCGGGCGCCGACGTTATCCTGGGGCCCGAGATGAAGTCGACGGGCGAGGTCATGGGTATCGCCAAGAGCTATCCCGAGGCATACGCCAAGACGCAACTGGCGATTGACTACAAGCTGCCCGACCCGAGCGCCGGCAAGGTGTTCATCAGCGTGTGCGACCGTGACAAGCGTCATATCCTTTCGGTCGCCCGTATCCTGCGCTACCTGGGCTTTGATATCTGCTCCACCGAGGGCACGGCGCGCGTGCTGCGTGGAGGCAACGTGACGTGCGAGGTCGTGGAAAAGATTAGCGGCCCGCACGACGGCGAGCGTCCCAACATTGGTGACCTCATCGCCGATGGCAAGATTGCGGTGATCGTCAATACGCCGTATGGCCCGGGCTCGCGTGGCGATGGCTACCTGCTACGCACCGAGGCCGTCCGTCGTGGCGTGACCTGCGTGACGGCGATGTCTGCGGCCAACACGTACGTGAGTGCCATCGAGGCCGTGCGCGAGGACGAGCAGGGTCACGGCAGCGCCAACGACATGGGCATGGACGTCATCGCCCTGCAGGACCTGCCGCAGTACACGGTGTAGTGTGACCTGTCCGGCCGGGACGGAGGGGGCCGAGTTTCGGTGACTCGGGTGCACCGTGTGCTGCCGAAGGGGCTTTGCGCGATGACTAGGGCTGAATAGAAAATGAATGTGGGCTCTGTCGTTCGAATGAACGACAGAGCCCACATTAATATTTCAGCCAACGTACGTCATGGCAATTCCCGGTAGGTCGCAGGGCGCTTCGCGGGCGGGCCAGGCTTTATCTGAACGACTTTGCGAAGCAACCGGAGTGAAGATAAAGCCTGGCCCGCCCGCGAAGCGCCACAAAGACCGCAGGGACGGGAGCAGCTATACTACTCTCAGTAGTTAAGGGTCGCGGATCCGCCGCGTCGCCGCTCTCAACAGGAGGTCTTTGTTTATGGCAGGTCAGAAGCCGGTTGTCGGGATCATCATGGGCTCCAAGTCCGATCTGGGCGTTATGGAAGGTTGCACCGCCGAGCTCGAGGCGCTCGGCGTGCCCTATGAGCTCGTCATTGCGAGCGCACACCGCACGCCGGCGAAGGTCCACGAGTGGGCCTCGACTGCCGCCGATCGCGGTATCAAAGTGATTATCGCCGCCGCCGGCAAGGCTGCTCACCTGGGCGGTGTCGTGGCTGCGTTTACGCCGCTGCCGGTCATCGGCGTGCCTATGAAGACGAGCGATCTGGGTGGTATGGACTCGCTGCTGTCGATGGTGCAGATGCCTTCGGGCGTGCCCGTTGCCTGTGTGGCCATCAACGGTGCCAAGAACGCTGCCATTTACGCCACGCAGATTCTGGGCGCATGCGACCCCGAGTACCGCAAGGTTATCGAGAAGATGAAGCAGGAGATGGCTGACGCCTAAGCGCTCTGCCAGTCCATTTGCAGCATAAGGAGAGCCATGTCCGACTATCAGGGAAAGCGTTTTTCGGCTTCTCGGATTCCCGATCCAGCCAAGTCGGGAGCAGCCCGCGCGCCGCAGCAGGGTCGGACATCCTCTCCTCAGCAGTCACGTGCGCCGCGCCCCGTGACGCCGGCGAAGCATCGCCGTCAGGATACACCTGCTGCATATCGCCCTTCGTCATACAGTACGGCCAAGAAGTCACCTCGCTCTTCGGCGCATGCCGCGCCATCGAGCTATACCGAGCCGCCGCGCAAAAATCGCCGCTCCGTCATTCCCATTCTGCTCATCATCATCGGTATTGGCCTGATCGTTGCTGCGGCCGCTATCTTTATCAACGCGCAGATTGGCTACAAGCAGGCGAGCGAGTCGTATCAAAAAATCGAAAAGCAATATGTGAGCGACAAGGACGCCAGTGGCGTGCCAATTATCGACTTCAATGCGCTTGCCCAGACAAATCCCGAGGTTGTGGGTTGGATTTACGCGCCCGGCACCAACATCAACTACCCCGTGGTGCAGACCAACAACAACTCCAAGTACCTCAACACGCTGTTCGACGGCACCGCCAATGCGTCGGGTGCCATCTTCCTGGATAGCGACGACACCGCGCCGGGCATGGTGGATCAGCAGACCACGATTTACGGTCATCACATGAACGACGGTTCGATGTTCAACGTGATTTCGGATACGACCGATCAAGCGACGTTCGACAGCATGGACTACGTGTACTACATCACACGTGACGCGACGTATAAGCTGCGTCCGCTGGCGACCAAGGTGGTCGAGGACACGTATGCCAAGGCGCGCACGCCCAACTTTGAGGGCGATGACGGACTGAAGAATTATCTGTCCGAGATGCTCGACGGTGCCTCTGCCGTGGCGAGCGATGCCACCGATCGTGCCGCTTCGGCAACCAAGGTCGTAACGCTTGTGACCTGCCGTTCGCTGTCATTTAGCAATACGCGCGCCGTCATGGTGCTCACGCCGATCGAGGAATAAAGTGTCCGGGCCCCGTCCCAAAAAGACTACCCTGGAAATCAAAAGGAGAAATGATGCTTGAGAACGGCAAATCGATGCCTTCGGTTGATGCTTGGCTGCGCGAAGCCAAGGCCGATGTTTCGGCGGCTGATTGTGGGATGTACCTGACACACAACGGCGTGGTGCGCGCGACGCCCAAGGCCGAAGTGCGCGGAGTCGAGACCGATGGCGTGGCGCCAGGCCACAAGGTGGGCGGCATGGTGTTTGGCTTCGATGCCGAAAAGGTGCAGGCCGCTATCGAGGCGACGCGCACGATGCCGGGTATCGGCTATGTGCGCGTGTGGCTGGCGAGCGGCGAGCTTACCGTGGGCGACGACATCATGCTCGTGCTCATTGGCGGAGACATTCGCCCGCATGTGGTCGATGCGCTGCAGTCGCTCGTCGGCACCATCAAGAACGAGTGCGTGAGCGAGGTCGAGCGCGAGGCGTAAGGCCTCGTCGGCAATCCGAGTCTGTCTATAGCGAAAGCCCGCCGGCAGTTCATGTAGATCTGCCAGCGGGCTTTGGCTTATAGGACAAAATGTGTGTCTGCTTTAGGGGCATCGGCGCAGGTCGATGCCCCTTTTTCAGCCGTTTAAATTCCGTGCCCGCTTTTAACCGCTCGGACAGAATGTGTGTCCGGTTGCCTATCGTTCCCGCAGGTAGATAACCTTTTCTGGAACCGTTAAATACCCTTTCGGAAGAGGTGCCCATGAAGGCCGTTTATTGCCCCTACTGCGGCGGTCGGACCAAGCGCAACGGCAGGACCTCGTCGGGGTCCCAGCGGTGGAGGTGCACGGCCTGCGGCGCGTCGACGACGGTGAGGTACGACGACACGGCGACAAGGCTCGAGGAGTTCCTCGGGTGGCTCCTCTCGAAGGACTCGCAGGCCACGATGCCGGGCGGCGGGCGGTCCTTCAGGCGCAGGACGGCCGAGTTCTGGGAGGTCTGGCCCATGCCCGTCCCCGACGGCGAGCTGCACCGCGTGCTCCACGTCGACGGGATCTGGGTCGCGCGCGACCTCGTCGTGCTCATATGCTGCAGCGGCGAGAGGGTGGTCTCCTGGTACATGGCCAGGTCGGAGAACTCGAGGGCGTGGTCGGCCCTCATGGCGCCGATCCCGGCGCCCGACGTGGTCGTCACCGACGGCGGGAGCGGGTTCGCCAAGGCCGTGCGCGAGACCTGGCCGCGCACCAGGGTCCAGAGGTGCACCTTCCACGCCTTCTCGCAGGTCAAGCGCTACACGACGACGCGGCCGAAGCTCCAGGCGGGGCGCGAGCTCTACCTCATCGCGCGCGACCTCATGGGCATCGAGGCGCTGCACCAGGCCGAGATCTGGGTCGAGCGCTACCTCGACTGGTGCGGGTTCTGGGCCGACTTCCTGGAGGACAGGACCGTGGTGGACGGCAGGAGGGTCTACACCCACGAGAGGCTGAGGCGGGCGCGCTCGTCGCTGTCGTCGCTGGTGCCGGCGGGGACGCTGTTCACCTACCTCGACCCCGCCCTGGCCAAGGCCGGCCCGCTGCCGTCGACCAACAACATGATCGAGGGAGGGGTGAACTCGCAGCTGAGGGCCGTCCTGCGCAACCACCGGGGGCTGACGTCGGTCAAGCGCGTGAAGGCGGTGTTCTGGTGGTGCCACGCGCACTCGGGGGACGCGAGGACGGCGCGCGAGAAGCTCGCCACGATGCCGACCGACGCGGACATCGACTTCCTGTTCAGCGTCTACTCCGCCTCGCCGTCGCGCGAGGACGGAGGGCCGGAGTGGGGCGACAGGGCCGTGTGGGAGGACCTCCACCACAGGGACCCGTACCCGTTCTGGCTGGATTAATGGATGGAAACGGATGTTCTATCGGGACACACATTTTGTCCTATAAGCCCGGGCTTTGATGTGTTGGAGCTATTTTGCTCTGGCGTTTGCTACACGCGTGTGGCGTCCTTGGGGCTCATGGTCATACTCTGAAAACGGTTCTCCATATATTCGTTATCGAAATGCTTGTCATAGAACTGTGCGACGGGAATATTTCGAACGGTTCCGTTGACGCGCTGATACCAATAGTCGAGCGATTGCAACGTCATGACGCCGTCGATCAACATGACGGCGGTCAGGATGACGGTAGCAGAGTAGCGGCGTTTCCATGGAATCATATTGATGAGCTTAAGCAGGCGCGGCAGCAAGACCTTGATCCAGATGAGGCCACCCAGGCCCCACATGCAGGCAAACGGCGTGCATGTGCGTCCCCCGGTCAATACCGCGATGGGATCGGGCATGCCGAATAGCCTAATGTGTGAATAGCTCCACGACACCACGCCAAATGAGGTCTGCATAAACCAGCCTACAAACACCTCGAAAGCGCCGCCGATCAGGGCACTTACCAGGAAAATGATCAGAGGATTCTTTTTATAGAAGCGGTTGAGCGCCATGGTCATGAGCACCGCGCCAAATCCGTAGATGGGGCTAAAGGGGCCAAATAGCATACCGGCACGGTCCTGATAGACGCCGGGATCGACGACGACCATATGCCAGGCTTCCTCGAGAATGAGACCTAACACGCTGCAGACGAAGAATACCCAGAACAGGTTGAAGTAGTTGAGCTTGATGTAGCCCTCGCCGGTTTCGTCGCGGCCGAGCATCCCCTCGGCGGCGGCATCGCGGTCGAGCATCTCTTGCAGACGGCGCTGCAGTTCGCGCTCCTGGCGTAGCGTGGGGTCGACGGTGGCCGACAGCGCAATGAGGATGACAAGCTGGACGGCGGGGCGCAGCAGGAAGGGTCCGATGCCCTGGAGCATCACGTCAACTAAAAGCTCCACGACGGTAAATGCGATGAGGACGTAAGACAGGCGGGCGGCATTGCGCCGCTGGTCCTTGATGAGGTCCAGGCCAAAGACGATCAAGATGATCGCGCTTGCCGCCGAGAGCATAATGCCGGCGACGATAAGGCCAACCGCGACTAGGGTGTTATCACCGAGCTTAGCGGCGACGTTGCCGTTAATGAGTGCGGTGATGACCTGCCACATAAAGACGGCGACTGACGGGAGCGTGCCCACGCCAGATAGGGTGCACAGGACTGCGTAGACCTTGATGATAAGGGGGATCTTCTTGGCCTCCGTGGTGCTGGGGACACTGGGGTCGAGTTGATTTCGATCCATACGCTACCTTTCTCGTCTTGTAGTAGCCTACAAGGATACGCCGACGACCAGCTAAAAGACAGGACGAACGTCCCAATTGCAACAATGTAGCCCCTAGCGCGGGCGAGACACGGCGCACGGGAAGTCTTCGAGGCCGTTGCCCCTGAGAGTGGACTACCCAATAAAATGTTTGGTCGCAAAACGGATAATAAGCTCGGTGGGCTTTTAAAAAGCGCTGCTCATGCGCGGGGGAGCGCGTCGCGCCGTGCGTATAATAAGGCGGGTAACGCCAAAATACGAGGCTCTGAGGGGATGCCATGTCTCAAGAAACCATCCGCGCGGCCGAGCGTGCCGCGGGACAGGTGAACGCCATGTCGACGTATGATCCGGACTCTGACCAGCTGCATGAGGAATGCGGCGTTTTTGGTGTCTGGGCGCCCGATCGCGACGTGGCTCGACTGACGTACTTTGGCCTGCGTGCACTGCAGCATCGCGGCCAAGAATCGGCGGGAATCGCCGTTGGTGACGGCGGTACGGTTATGGTCCGCAAGGATCTGGGCCTGCTCGACCGCGTGTTCTCCAATGCCGACTTGTCGACGCTCTCCGGTCAGCTGGCCGTGGGTCATGTGCGCTACGGCACCGCCGGCGCCAAGAGCTGGGAAGCCTCTCAGCCGCACCTCTCTACCATCAATAGCGTCATTATCGCGCTCGCGCACAACGGCACCCTCGTCAACACCGACGAGCTGCGTCGCCAGCTGATCGAGCTGGGCGTACCGTTCCTCTCCAACTCGGATTCCGAGGTCGCGACCAAACTCATCGGCTACTTTACTCAGCGTACTGGCCATCTGCGCGAGGGCATTCGCAAGACCATGGAGCTCGTGCGCGGCGGCTACGCCATGACGCTCATCAACGAGCAGGCGCTCTACGCATTCCGCGATCCGCACGGCATTCGCCCGCTCGTGCTGGGCAAGCTGGTGGATGAGGGCCTGGACCAGGCCGATGCCGCATCCGTTTCGCAGCTGCCGTCGCAGGACGGCGCCGCGACGGTCGACGCCACCACCCATGTCACGCGCGCCGGCGGCTGGGTCGTTGCCTCCGAGACCTGCGCGCTCGATATCGTGGGCGCCGAGTACGTCCGCGACGTCCGTCCCGGTGAGATTTTGCGCATCAGCGCCGAGGGCCTTGTGTCCGAGCAGGGTGTGCCCGCTGCCGAAGAGCCTGCTAACTGCATCTTTGAGCAGGTCTACTTCGCCCGCCCCGATTCCATCATGAACGGCAAGAGCGTCTACGCCTGCCGTTACGACATGGGTCGTCAGCTGGCACATGAGGAGCCCGTCGAGGCCGACCTGGTCATCGGCGTGCCTGACTCCGGCCTGCCGCCCGCGGAGGGGTATTCGCACGAGAGCGGCATTCCCTTTGGCGAGGGCCTTATCAAGAACCGTTACGTGGGCCGCACGTTTATCGAGCCTACGCAGGAGTTGCGCGCCATGGGCGTGCGTATGAAACTCAACCCGCTGCGCGACAACATCGAGGGCAAGCGCCTGGTCGTCATCGACGACTCCATCGTCCGCGGCACCACCATGGTGCAGCTCGTCAAGATGCTGCGCAACGCCGGCGCCAAGGAGATTCATATCCGCATCAACTCGCCCGAGGTCATCTGGCCGTGCTTCTACGGTATCGATACCGACGTGCAGTCGCAGCTTATCAGCGCCAACAAGACGGTCGATGAGATCTGCGAGTACATTGGCGCCGATTCGCTGGCCTTCCTTTCGGTTGAGGGCCTGCTTAAGGTCATGCCCAAGGGCGGTTACTGCGATGCGTGCTTTACCGGACGCTACCCCGTAGCGATTCCCGAGAGCTTTGGCCGCGACAAGTTCATGGAGGGCTTTAAGCCCCGCAACCTGGACAAGCCGTTGCACTTTGACGACGACGCCGTGGTCGAGAAATACGACGACCGCAGCTGGGAAGAGGAGCACGGCGAGGCCTAAAATCTGCCATTTAGGGACAGGTTTATTCTGGTAGGTTTTACCTGCTGTTTTGTTGATATGACGGCGCGTGCTGTTATGGCGCGCGCCGAAATGAACGCAACTATGAGCACCGTTTGGCGCCCGCGCGGCGCCACGGTAGTGGGAGAGGAAGGCTCAGATGAGCGACAGCAAGCATGTGACGTATGAGGACGCCGGCGTCGATACCGCCGAGGGTGGCCGCGCCGTCGACGCTATTAAGCAGATGGTCAAGGACACCAACCGCCCCGAGGTTATCGGCGGCATCGGTGGCTTTGGTGGCCTGTTCTCGGCTGCCGCGCTCAAGGATATGGAAGACCCGATCCTGATCAGCGGCACCGACGGCGTGGGCACCAAGCTCGTGCTCGCCCAGATCATGGACCGTCACGAGACGGTGGGCCAGGACCTGGTCGCCATGTGCGTCAACGACATTTTGGCTTCGGGCGCCGAGCCGCTGTTCTTCCTGGACTACGTTGCCATCGGCCACATTGAGGCCGAGCACATGGCAAAGATCATCAAGGGCGTGGCCGATGGCTGCAAGCTCGCGGGCTGCGCGCTCGTGGGCGGCGAGATGGCCGAGCACCCCGGCGTCATGGCTCCGGCCGACTACGACCTTGCCGGCTTTACCGTGGGCGTCGTCGACCGTCCCAAGATGCTCGATCCCGCAAACGTCCGCCCCGGCGACGTGATTCTGGGCCTGCCTTCCACCGGCGTGCACTCCAACGGTTACTCGCTCGTGCGCAAGGTCATTGGCGTCGACGGCATTAAGCCGGGCACGCCCGAGGCCGCCGCTAAGGCCGAGGAGCTGAGCCGTCCGCTCGAGGAGCTCGGCGGCGCATCGCTGGCAGACGCCCTGTTGGCCCCCACGCGCATCTATGTCAAGCCGATTCTTGAGTTGCTCCGCGGCGGCGCCAACGTGCACGCTATCGCCCACATCACTGGCGGCGGTATTACCGAGAACCTCAACCGCGCGCTCGCCGACGACGTCGACGCCGTGGTCACCCGCAACGGTGCCGAGATGGGCTGGGACGTTCCGCCCGTCATCACCTACGTGGCGCGCCAGGCCGAGCTCGCGCCCAACGAGGCATGCAAGACCTTCAACATGGGCGTTGGCCTGTGCCTGATCGTCGCCCCCGAGGACGAGGCCGCGGTTACCGAGGCCCTGGTCGCGCTGGGCGAGAAGCCGTTCCGCGTGGGCGAGTGCGTCGAGGGTTCCGGTAAGGTCGTGTACTCCGATGAGCGCTAACGAGCAGATGGCTGCCGCCGAGGGCCTGGACTTTGTGCCCTATACCCGTCCGAGCGGCACCGATACGGCCGAGCCGCTTAAGATCGGTGTGCTCATCAGCGGTTCGGGTACCAACCTGCAAGCGCTGATCGATCTGATCGCCGCCGGCAAGCTCAACGCTTCGATTGAGCTTGTGGTGTCGAGCCGTCCCTCGGCTAAGGGTTTGCAGCGCGCTGAGCGTGCAGGTATCCAGACGCTTACGCTGTCCAAGGATGTCTACGCCGACCCCATCGCCGCCGACGAGATCATCGCGCACGAGCTTCTCGAGCGCGGCTGCGAGTATGTGGTCATGGCCGGCTACATGCGCATGGTGCACACGCCTCTGCTGGCGGCGTTTCCCAACCGCGTGGTCAATTTGCATCCGGCGCTGCTGCCGAGCTTTACCGGTGCGCATGCGATTGACGATGCCTTTGCGCGCGGCGTCAAGGTAACTGGCGTGACCGTGCATTTTGCCAACGAGATCTACGACAACGGTCCCATCATCGCCCAGCGTGCGCTGGCTGTCGAGGAAGGTTGGGATGTCGACACGCTCGAGGAGCACATCCACGCGATTGAGCACGTGCTGTATCCCGAGGTCGTGCAAATGCTCGCCGACGGCCGCGTCCACGTGCTGGAGAGCGGCAAGGTCGCAATTGACGCGCCTCGCGGCTAGCGGCGCACAGTACAATTTAGCCGAGTAGTCAGGGTGGTCATTGGCGCCAAGGCGCGCGTGGCCACCTTTTGTTTTGGGTAGTCATCGGGAACGGTCTTTAACGACTGGTCATTCAAGAACGTCGCAGGTGACTAGATGAGAGAGGTGAGCGCATGGCGGATAACGAAGCGCTGTTTACGCCTGAGCTGGTGTTTTTTGATTGGGAGTGTGCAACGCCGGATGAGGTGTTTGCGGGGCTCGAGGGCGAGCTTGCACCACGTGGCTACATTGCGTCCGGTTGGCTCGACGCCGTTCGCACGCGCGAGGATGCCTATCCCACGGGTCTTGCCATGCCGGCGGCAAACATTGCCATTCCGCATACCGATCCGGGGTTTGTGGCCAAGCCCTATATCGCGGTGGTGAAGCCCGCCGCGCCCGTGACATTTAACGCTATGGCTGGCATGGGCGCTCCGGTGCCGGCGCAGATCGTCATCAATCTGGGCATCGCCGAGCCGGGCGGCCAGGTCGAGGCTCTGCAGGCGCTCATGAATATCTTTATGGACGCCGATGCCGCAGCCGACGTGCTCGGCCAGACCACGCCCCAGGGCATGGTCGACGCCATCCGCCGCCACTTCTAAGGTGGGGATGAGTCGGCACTTGGGGACGTTCCTTTTCTGCCGGCAGTAAGGGACAGTCCCGAAGTGCCGGCATATAAAGAACGTCCCCAAGTGCCAAGTGCCAGAGCTGTCCCCTTTGCACCAAAATGGTGCAGATTAACCTGTCCCCAATGCACCAAGCGTGTCGCGGGGGCCGCGTTGTGACACAATGGCGTTTGTTCGATTCGTTATGCGAAAGGCCAACTATGGCAAATAAGAAAAAGAACTCCGAGGCCGCGCCGACGCCCGAGCAGCAGGCCCGCGCTGCCTCCAGCTCTCGCAAGAAGCAGCGCAAGACGTACGTGTCTAAGACCGTCAAGATCGTTCTGGTGGTCATCGGCGTGCTGGCGATGCTGCTTTCTGTCTCGGCGATGGCGTGCTCCGGCCTTATGTCGCAGGCTGAGGACACCTCGGGCTACAAGCTGACCGGCGGGGGTGGTGGCCCCATTAAAAGGGACACACCGCCCGCG
>OAUH01000222.1_pt1 | contig 42673 bp, 35 predicted proteins | sample 1495121 | NCBI WGS metagenome assembly OAUH01 (sample SAMEA2580006, study PRJEB22360) | human gut metagenome | reverse complement strand
AGCTTCTTGTTGCCCTGGCCCATCACGTACGGCATGTGGCCGAACAGCGGCATCTCCTTGGCGATGCCGAGTTCCATAAGGTAACGGTAAAGCACGATCTGGCGCGGGGTGGAGCTCAGGAGGTCCTCGCCGCGCAGCACGACGTTGACTTCCATCATCGCGTCGTCGACCGGGTTGGTCAGCGTGTACAGTGGGTCGCCGTTCGGGCGCACGATCACGTAGTCCGGCACGGAGCCGGCCTTGAACTCGATGGTGCCACGAATCAGATCGTCAAAGGCGATGTCTTCATCAGGCATCTTGATACGTAGCGCAGGCTTGCGGCCCTCGGCGCGGAAGGCGGCCTTCTGTTCATCGGTCAGGTTGCGGTCGTAGCCATCGTAGCCGAACTCGGCCGGACGGCCGGCGGCAAGGTTGCGCTCCTTGATTTCCTCAGGAGTGGAGAAGGACTCGTAGGCGTAGCCGGCTTCGAGCAGCTTGGCGGCAACATCCTTGTAGATGGCGGTACGCTCGGACTGGCGGTACGGGCCGTGAGGGCCACCCACATCGATGCCCTCGTCCCAGTCGATACCCAGCCAACGCAGGGATTCGAGGATCTGGTTGTAGCTTTCTTCGGAGTCGCGCACGGCGTCGGTGTCTTCGATACGGAAGATCAGCGTGCCGCCGGTGGCGCGAGCTTCCGCCCAGTTGAACAGGGCGGTACGAATCATGCCGACATGCGGGGTTCCGGTCGGCGACGGGCAGAAGCGAACACGAACGTTCTTGGGCAGTTCGGGTTTGGTGTTTTCAGCATCAGTCATAGTCCCCTATTGTGCCGCGCGCGCCGGACGCGGAGAGCAGCGCTCCTCGCTCTTTTGCTTCGTTATTGACGTTTCGGGCCAACACCATCCCAAAACGGCCATTTTCCAACGAAATCTCTTTTGCCTGCCATTTGCTTTTCTTTTAAAAGCAAAATCAAAAGAAAAGAAAACAGCAAACGAGAATCAGCAGGCCAGGCCCACGAACAGCAGATCCCAGTCTTGAGATTCGTCTTCGTGCGATTCGCGCTGCTCAACGGCGGCATCCGTGTATTCGTGGTTCATGGCATTCCCTACATCTCTGTATGTTGCTTTATGCATAGCGCCAAAAGCTTCGTCTGCTTTCCAGTTCCGCCCCGCAACTGTGCGCAATATTCATGCAACAGGTTACACAACCGATCGATAACGTTCACCCTCAACTGATATCGATTTGATAACCATCGATTCTTTCCAGTGCATTCACCACAACTTTGGACATTATTTGGCGCAATTGTTGAGTTTTCCACTCATGCAATGGAAGAATATGATGTGACACATAGGTCTTATGAAAGGGGAATCAATGTCTGATCCCAACAATGTGCCTTTGCCTCAGCAGCCTGAGGCCAACGGTACGCCCGCACCTAATCCCGTACCGCAGTATGGCGCACCGGCCCCGGCGCAGCCCTCACAGCCGGCGCAGCCCGCTTACGGCCAGCCGGCATACGGCCAGCCTGCTCCGACCGCGAACTCTTATGGCCAGGCCGCACCAACCTACGGTCAGCCCGCGCCCGACGCCAACACCTACGGTCAATCCGCACCGGCGTACGGCACACCGACCCCCGATGGCAATCCTTACGGCCCGGTTCCGCCGTCTTACGGCCAATACGCCGCGCCCACTGCCACTGTGCCGCTGGATAAGCCTTACTACGGATGCTCCTTCCAAGAAGCCTTCCTGCGCTTCTGGAAGAAGTACGTGGTGTTCAGGGGCCGCGCGTCCCGCAGTGAATTCTGGTGGTGGGTGCTGGCCGCTTTCGGCATCAATATCGTGCTGGACATCCTCAACACCGCCACAGATGAAAAGCTTGGCTTCCTCGCCACCATTTGGGGTCTGGCGACCCTAATCCCCACCCTGGCACTTTCCGTCCGCCGTCTGCATGACACGAACAAGCCTGGCTGGTGGGTTGCCATTTTCTATATCGCGATGGTTATCGGCCTTATCATCATGATTATCGGCGGTGGTGCGGCACTGTACGGCGGGTTCAGGAGCCTTGGCAGTTATGACTATGGTTATGGCAGCATGGCCGCCGGCGGTCTTGGCGCGGCGGTCATTGGTGCGTTGATTACGCTGGCCGGCTGCGTTGTCTATATCGTGTTCATGGCTCTTCCCAGCAAGCCGGAGGGCGCACGTTTTGACGATGGCGCGGCGGCAACCCCCATGCCTCAGGGTGCTTACGGCGCACCATACAGCACGCCTGTACCCCCGAATTTCGCCGCTCCGAACGCGCCCGCACCCGGCTTCAACCAGCCGGCCCTGGCTTACGTCCAGCCGGCCATGCCGACCCCCGACTATGGCCAGCCGGCTGCACCCGCACCTGATTACGGTCAGGTACCGGCCCCGCAGTACGGCCAACCGGAGGCCCCGGCCCCACAGTACGGCCAGGTTCCGCCGATGCCTCAAAACGCCGGCGACGAATCCGCAACACCTTCTGAGCACACGGCTCCCGCCGGCGACAATGCCCAGAAACCCTGGCAAGGCCAGTAACCGATATCGGTGAACTTCCGTTGAAGAAGTTCCCCGCAACCAATGATGAAGCCCTACTCAACGCGAGTAGGGCTTCATCATTCTCGGCACTGTATTATCGGCACTGTATTCAGCCAACTACCCCAACGGCATCACGGCAATGGACTGCGAAAGCATATACGATTCACCCGGACTAAGGGCAACGATACGGTCTCGGCACGCCGCTGCCTCCACGGCCACAAAGCCACGCCATTCACCCGTCTTGGCATGGGCAATGGCGTTGCCGCCCTGCTCTCCGGGATTCCACACCACCGTCTGCGGCGAGCCGGTCTTGCCGATGCGAATCACACGACCCAGCACATGGTCCTGCAATTCCAGTGCAGCATCGGAATAATACACACGGTCCACCGGCTGATCGCCGAACATCACCGATGGCTGTTCTTGTAGTTTTGGCGGGAATCCGGCTTCCGTGGCATCCAGATATGTTGCACCCCGCAAACCGACCAGCCGCGCGCCGAGCACATCGCCGACATGCAGATACGAGTGCAGCGCCGCCTCATACGACATCGGCTCACCTCCCGTGTTGGTAACGGTCAGCGTCATCGTCAGCGTATCGCTGGCACACACCTCGTATGCGGCATGGAAACGCACGTTGGGTTCATCCTCGATCCATGGCACTTCGCCAGTCGTCAGTCGTTCGGAATCCAGCACATACCGCACACGGGCACCGGTAAACGCCCCTTCGTCCAGCGCCCACTGGCGCAATCGTGCGAACCCATGAATCGGTCGCTTCGCAGTCTGCCCGCCATGCACAAACCCCGGCCCGAACCAGGGGAAGCACACCGGCACTCCCCCGCCAACCGGCTGACCAGCTTCGAAATGCCATGTGCGGGGCGTCCAGATTACATCCGGCTGCCCCGCCGGGGCCCAGCGCAGCAGATGCGCCCCGTAATCGCTGATTACCGCGCTACCGCCGTCATTGGTGAGCGTGCGCAGATTGACGCCATTGCCCATAAGTGTTTCTTCTTCCGTTGCGTAAGCGATGTTCTTCACCACATAGACGATTTCCTTGGCACGGAGGAATCGCGAGCAGGGGTAAGAGAACCGATCAGGCGGGCTAAGCTGCCTTGATTCTCACAACTCCACGGTTTCTTTGCCAGGGTCATCTTTAATGTGCGCAAACTTGGCGGCCAAGGCCTCCTTGTTGCGCTTTTCGTCTTCTTCCTTGGCCTTCTTCTTGGCTTCGTCCGGGTTCCAGAGCACATCGTCGCGGTGCTTGGTCCATTCGGCACCGGCCAGCGGGGCAATGTATTCGGCGGTGGCGGTCAGGGTGTCACCGGCATTGGCACGCGTATCAATCAGATCAAGAATCTGCTGGTCGGTCAGGCAGATGCGCGGAATCGAGCACTGCTCGCGCAGCTCGTTGACGTACAGCAGAATCGGCAGCACCTTGACCGCCTGAGCTGCGGCGTCGCCATCGTGTTCGCCGTCACCGGCCACCACGCTCAGCAGCGCATCGCACACGGCGAGCGCAGTGGCAAAACGGGTGGCCACATCAGCGGGCTCGCTGGACGTAGACAGACGGCCCTGCGCGGCGTCGTCTTCAATCTGGGCTTCCACGGCGGCAATCGTCTCACGGACCTGAGCCGCAACATCGGTGTCCCAACGAACGTCCAACGCTTCGGCGGCGTCAAAGATCAGCTGTACATCGCCGGATTCGGAGTAGTCGGCCATCGTGTCGTAGGCATCGTTGGCGGCCAGCAGCGTATCGACGATGTTCTGTGGGCGGCCGGGAATCTCATCGGCGCCTTCATAGACGAATTCGGCATCGGGCACCGTGACGTCTTCACCGGTCAGCACGCGGGCGAATGCGCGCGTGACGCGAACCTGCAGATTCTCCGCGTACTTGGCGTCATTGTCCATCTGCATGGCTTCGGTCAACGGCCACAGGCTGATCAGCGCCGAGCCGGCTTCGGCGGCCTCAGTTACCGCCGGCAATGCCGTGACCTGTGCGATTGCCTCACGATTGAGTTCAATGGTCATCTATGCTCCTTTGCGTCCACCACTCGATTGTAGTGCGTCTCTTGGCTCCCCTCAGTCACCTACGGTGACAGCTCAGCAGCAATTGCGGACGGGCCACGCCCGCGCCTCAATAGCTCGCCTATCGGCTCGTCTTCGCCTACAAACAGTCCACTGGACTGTTTGCTTCACGGCTCAGCCTCAGAGAGGGGAACCAATGTCCTAACACCAGTGTGCCGTTACTTGACGTTGGCTGCTGGGTCGACATACGTGATTGACATCACACGGCCGGTTTCGTTGTCGTACGTCACCGAGGTCACGGAGGCGAGCGCCGTGTGCCGCAGGAACATCCAGTGCTCGGGGTGGCCGGTCTCCAGATAATGGCGATAACTGAAAATCGGCGATTCGTGGCTGACCACCACAATCTGTTCGCCGGGGTGTTGGGCGACCTTCTCGCGTGCGAAATCATCCATGCGCTGCGCAATGTGCTGATAGGATTCGCCCCAACTCGGCTTGTACAGGTTGGTGACCAGTTTCCAATTGCCGTTCTTCCACAGCGCGCCTTCGCCATGGCCGATACGCTTGCCGCGGAACTCGTTGCCGGCCTCAATCACTCGCTCATCGGCGGTGAGCATGAGCGGGGCTTCGCCTCGGGCCTCGCGCACGGGATTCAACGCGTCAAGAATCGCGTCGGCGGTCTCGCGCGTGCGGTCCAGGGGAGACGAATACACCGCGGAAATCGTATTGGTCTGAGGGCTATTGGCCAGATAGGCGGCGGTGGCCTGTGCCATACGCCGGCCAAGATCGGAGAGATGGAAGTCGGGCAGCCGCTCATAGAGCAGATGGTCAGGGTTGTAGACCTTGCCGTGGCGAACGAAGTGGATGGTGGTTGCGCTCATGAGCCGCCTTTCTTTTTATTCCTACGGGCATCTTGCGATGTTCGCCGAAGAACATGAGAACGTTGTCTTAATATCTCCAATCTACCGCGTGTCGCGCCCTAACCAACGATTAGAGTATCCGTGACGCAAATATGCGAATAGGGAAATCCAACGCAAACTTTGCGCGACCATGGACAACACATCATTCGATGAGGGCTTCGCCGGCAACGCCACGTCAGCGGGGAACATCCAATCGGGAGCGGAAAGGAGCGTAGTGCTGTTATGTCCAACAACCTGTCCAACTCGAACACCATTATGGCTGGCATCAAGGAAGTGGGTCACAAAGTTTTTGGTGGGTATGCGGAGTTGCTGCGCATACCTCATACCGCTCGTTATTCCATCGGTTCGGTGATTGCCTGCATGCCGTTCCCGATGGTGGGCATGACCATCACCATTTCCGTGCAGCATTACTACGGCAACTACTCGCTGGCAGGTATGCTCACCGCCATTCAGGCGATTGCACTGGCCGTGGCCACGCCGCTGCTCGGCAAGCTGACCGACAAGTTCGGCCAGCGGCAGGTTTCGATTCCAACGATTCTGGTGTGGATTGTCGCCGCCGTCGCGCTGACCACATCCATCACCAATCGTGCGCCGGAATGGGTGCTGTACTGTTTGACGCCGTTCCTGGCAGCTATTCCGCCGTGGGGCGCGATGAGCCGCGCGCGCTGGACCAAAATCCTGAAGGGCGATCAGGAGCGTACCAACCGTGCGCTCTCCCTGTGCGGCGTGCTGGACGAATGCATGTGGGTAATCGGCAATCCACTGGCTTCCACACTGGCCGTGATCTCCGGTCTGCTGGCATTCTCGTTCACCGGCATGTGCGTGGTGGTGGGCGCGCTGATGTTCTTGACCGAGCTGACCACTGAGCCACCGTCACAGACTCAGCTGGCCCGCGCTGAGGGCATTTCCCGCAAGGAATACCGTGAGCGCGAGGCGGCTCGAGCCGAAGCGTTGAAGGTGGAGACCGCAGCCGAGGAGACTCGCCGCCGTCTTGAGCGCGAAGGCGTGACCGATGAGGCCACGATTAACGCCGCCATTGAGCAGGCGGTCGCCGATGCGCGTTCCGGCAAGAAGGCGTCCATCTGGGGACCGGGTCTGATTGCGGTATGCGTCACCTGGTTCGGCTTGGGCGCGTTCCAGTCGGCTACAGGCATCTCGATCATCGCATTCGCCACCGAGTCGAATATGAAGCAGTACACGGGCTTTGTATTCGCCTGCTTCTCCATCAGCTCGTTGATGGGCGCCTTGGTGTACGGCGCGAAGAACTGGTCGATTGCCCTGTGGAAGCGCTTCTACTTCTGCCTGGCCGTAGTGAACATCGGCATCAGCACGTTCCTGTTCGCCAAGCATCTGTGGGTGATTATGATCATCTACCTGATCATCGGCGTGTGCCAGGCTCCGACGTGGATTAACGGCAACCAGCTCATGCTGCACTTGGTGCCGCCTTCCCGCCTGACCGAAGGCATGGCGTGGATGGGTGCGATGAATTCTATCGGCTCCTCCGCCGGTTCGGCGATTGCCGGCCAGTTCATCGACCGCATGGGCTCGCATGGCGGCTTCATGGTGGTGACCACTTTGGCACTGGTCTCGCTGGTGATTGCGCTGATTGGCTTCAAGCAGATCAAGGGCTCCACCGAGCAGCCGACCTTGACTGAAGTGAGTGTGTGAGACAAAAGCTAAGCCCCCTCTGACGAGGGGGCTTATACGTCAAAACGCTACTTCGGCCAGCCTTTGGGCGTGTGTTCCAGGGACCAGATGCCAAGCTTGTGGGAGAAGCTGTTCTGCCACTTGGCTTCAAGCTCCTCGGCATTCAGTCGATTTTCAGCGGACTTCAGACGGTTCATCGCATTGGTGTGCGTATCGTCGAGCAGCCACTTGCGAATCAAGAAGTTCCAGATCATTACCACGGCAGTGGCCACCAACTTGCCGATATTGGTGCGCAACAGATATTCGGCATGCTGCGATACATAGGCATCATGGTTCATGCCATAAGTGGAAATCCAGATAATCGCGTCATTCATGAACAGACCGACTACAGCGCCCGCCACGAAGATAAGAATCTCCATCCAGCGCGCCATGTCATCACGATGCTTGAATACGAATTTCATGCTCGCCAGATAGTTGAAAATCAGCGAGATGATGAAAGAGACGGTGGCAGCCAGCACGTTGTGCATGTGGAATATGCCAACCAATAGGTTGAGAATACCCCAGTCGATAACAAAGGCGATGACGCCCACAATGCCGAACTTCATCAGTTGTTCAATCAGTTTTCTCACAAGGGTATTCAACACTATTGGGCTGACTGCGGAACATATATTGGCTGGAAAGGCCAATAATCTCCCCAAATTGGCCTTGCCCCGGTCCGTTCTGCAAGCAGCTTCCTACATCCGCATGCCATGTTCAACAGCAACCGCTGAGGCTAGACTGGAAGCGAACCGAATCAAGGAGGAATTATGCCCGTTATTCACACTCATGTGTCCGTGCCCACCACCCCTGAGCAGCGCGAGGCGTTGAAGGCTGCCTATGGCAAGGCGATTACCGCCGTGCCGGGCAAGTCCGAAGGCTGGCTGATGTGCCCGTTCGAAGACAATATGCCGATTTACTTCGGCGGTAGCGATGACCAGCCCGCCGCCTATGTGGAGGTCAACGTGTTCGGCCGCTCTGTGCCGGGCTCTGCTTGGGAAAAGCTGACCGAGAGCATTATGGCCGCGCTGAACTCCACGCTCGGTATTCCCGAGGACCGCACCTACATCCGTTACACCGCCACCACCGACTGGGGCTGGAATGGTGGCAACTTCTAGTTGCCACCATTCCCCTCGCAGCATAGCTGCTCGCATCGCCTACGGAAAGCCCGGTGGGCTTTCCGTTTAACGGCTCAGGGTAGCAACTTCTAGTTTGCGTATGCTGGCTCCCCTCAGTCAGCTTCGCTGACAGCTCCCCTCAAAGAGGGAAGCTCAGATGTAGAAAGCCCGCCGGTGGCGGGCTTTCTACGTTTCAAGGGGCTGATTTCCAACATTCAGAAGCTCTACTAGCGTTTCAAGGGGCTTTTAAAACAAGAAAACCGGAGTATAAACATTGCAATTTCAATGGTCATACTCCGGATTTCGCAATCGAAGAGCCCCTCGAAACGCAGATAGACCTCCGGAAAACCGAAAATCCGCCCCTCAAAAGCGAGTTACCTCACCTCATGCCTGTCATCACACGATCTTGGGCATGGGGGTGGTGAGGCTGGTGGTCAGGTTGACGTGGACCAGACCGGCACCGGCATGCACCTCAACCTTCTTCAGGGTCACGGTGCGCTCTTCTTCGGGGGCACGGTCGTTGTCGGTCATGGTCGCCGGGGACTTGACCGCCACGAACGCCAGATCGTCCAGCGAGATGCCTGCGCTCTGGCACAGTTCCATGGCCTCGGACACGGACTCGGTGAAGCCCGGCTTGTAAATCACGCGCTCGGCCGGTACGCCGTAGGCGTTCTCGGCCACCCACTTGGCGTTCTCGGTCAGGGCCATGCCCTTGTGCGAGTGCGGTTCGGCCGGCATGGAGCCGTTCTGCAACGCGTCGACGAAACCGTCAAGCTGCGGGGCCAGCGCCTCGCCGCCGTCGCGGAACAGGTTGCCGATGATCGGCGTGCGGAAGCCCAGCTCGTCGGCGGTGGCCTTCAGGGACGGAACCTGATCGTCCTCGCCTTCCCACAGGTTGATGAGCGGGAAGGTCGGAATGTCCAGGTTCTCCAGGCGCTGCACGTGGAACGGGTAGCGCCAGGCCAGCTCGGGATCGTCGCGCCAGGTGGAGGCACGGGTCACCACGATGGCGGCGGACGGCCACTGCGCGCCGTATTCGCGGCAGGCGATGTCCAGCCACTTCTGGGCGCCGGCGTCGGTGCCGTAACCGGCCTCGACGATGACCACGTCATGCAGGGCGCAGGCCATTTCCACGGAGACCAGCGTCGGAATGCCGATGGACACGTTGGCGAACGGGCCACCGTGCACGTAGACCGGGGAGCCGTTTACGGTCTCGGTCTTGGCCGGCTTGACCGCGTCGGCCAGAATGCCAGTGATACGCCACAGGTCCACGAATTCGCCGAAGGTCACGGCCTTGCCGTCCTTGGTGCCGGCGATCATCTTGGACACGCGCTCGGAAATCTCGTCCATCGAGCGGGAGAGCACCACAATCTGCATGAGCTCGCAGGTCGGCGTGAGCACGACCTTCTCCGGCACGTTGCCCTTGCCGTAGTCCACGGCGGTGGAGCGCAGGGAGCGGCTCGGCACCTCGGAGACACGCGGCACGAGAATCGTGTCGAGCTTGCCGTCATCGATGGCCTTCTCGGCGAAGGAGACGAGCAGGTTCTGGGCCGCCTCGATGGCGCCCATTTCGCCGCACAGACCCCAGTCGATGAGCTCGGGGTGGGTCAGGGAAGCCTTGCCGCCGCCGGAGGCACCGCCCTTGGAACCGGCTGCGGTGATGCCCATGCTCGGCTGACGCAGCACGGCGGTCGCATCAATGCCGCGCTTGTTCAGGGCGTCGATCAGGGCGATGGTCGTGGTGGTCTTGCCTTCTCCGCGCGATGCCTTGAGCGGCGTATCGGCGGTGACGAGCACCACCTTGCCGTGCTTGCGCGGGGCGTCAGGGTTCTCGGCCAGGTACTTCATGTAGCCGAATGCGTCGATCTTCTGGACCAGACCGTACTGGCTGGTGAAGTCTTCGATGGTGGTCATATAAAGCCTTTCTGTGTTGATGATGGTGGGGCGGGGTGGTGGGGCGGCTGCCGCCGCCTCTTCGCCTAAAAACAGCCCACTGGGCTGTTTTCTTAACGGCTTAGCCCCCTCAGTCCGCTTCGCGGTCAGCTCCCCTCAGGGAGGGGAGCTCAATACGGACTAAAAGTCGGACATGTGGAAGCCGTTCTTCATTTCCATGCTGCGAGTGTACAGCACGGAGTCAAGCAGCTTTTCGGTTTCCTCCTTGAGCTGGTCGGCCATGGTCTGGTTGGCGGCGGCGAGAATCTCGCGCACCTCGGGGTTACGCAGCGCGGCGATGGTCTCGTCCGGGGTCATCGGCTGCACATCGCCATCCACGTTGTCGGCCTCAAATTCCTCTTCAGCGGCGGACTGCGCGGCTTCCTCGGCGGCCGTCAAGCCCAGACGGGCGATCTGCTCGTCGGTGGCGGCGACCAAGCGGTGGCCCATCGCACCGGTCTTCTCCTGGTAGCGCTCAACGGCGTTGGACGTGGAGCGGAAGGCGCCATCGCACAGGGCGGCGATGATGCGGTTGGCCCAGTAGAAGTTCTCGGACGTCACGCGGGTGGTGGTGTCCTCAAGGTAGGCGGGCGTGGTGTCCACGTTCGGGAAGAACGGTACCAGCGTGTTGAACGGGTTGGAGCCGTATGCCATCCACTGGATGGCGCGGGAGGCCTGCGGGCGGTACGGGCGGATCTGCATCACCGCGAGCTGGCTCTGGCGGTTGATGCCGATCGTGCGGTACATGTGGCGGGTGCGCTCATCGCCCAGCTGGCCGTACGGATCGAACGGGGTGCCCTGGTAGTGGGAGCTCAGCACGTACTTGATATCCTCGATGGTCACCTTGCGCTCAGGCTGACGGGCCCACGGGATGTCGTCGGAGGTGGGCTTGTGGTCGGCGTCCGGGCCGTCCCACACCTCGTCGTACGGGTTGAGGAAGCGCTGCATGTACCAGGCGCGCGGGGTGTTGTACACGTGGTCGGAGTCGGAGTGGGAGCCGAAGGCATCGCGCGGGTTGAACGGGGTAGTGTTCTCCACCGCGAGGTCCAAATGGTTGGTTTCGATGAATTCGGCAAGGTCTTCGGAACACATGTGCGCTTCCTGGTCACCCAGGGCGTCCTCAAGGTCGAATTCGTCGATACCGAGCTGGTTCGGCATGGTCACGTAGGCCTCGTCCGGCACTCGCTTGGCAATCCAGTGATGGCCGCCCACAGTTTCCAGCCACCAGATTTCGTTGGAGTCGGAGAAGGCGACGCCGTTCATCTCGTAGGTGCCGAATTCCTCAAGCAGCGCGCCGAGGCGCTGGACGCCCTCGCGTGCGGTCTTGACATACGGCAGCACGATGGTCAGGAAGTCCTCTTCGCCGATGCCGCCGGGCACCTCGGGCTCATCGCCCTTGGCCGGCGTGTATTCCACGAACGGGTCGGCGCCGAGCACGCGCTCGTTGGTGGTCAGGGTTTCGGTGGCGCTCATCGCCACGTTCGCCTCGTTGACGCCGGCCTCGCCCCAAATACCTTCCTTGAGGTCCGCGTTCGGCACGGCGGTGTACTGCAGCGGGTCGTCCGGCAGGGTGATGGTTAGGTGGGAGATCACCGACTTGTATTCGCGCGGCTGTTCCTCCGGCTTCACGACGATGAAGCGCTTCGGGTTGAACTCGCCGTTCGCGGAATCCTCGTTGCGGGCGATGATGGTCGAGCCGTCATAGCTCGCGTCTTTGCCTACCAGAATCGTGGTGCAGGCCATAGTGTGATGGTGTCCTTTCTTTGTTGTAGTCACGCTCCCACTGGCGGGAGCTGGACGACGAAGTCGGACTGAAGGTGGTTTTGTACTGACCCACCCCCAGTCAGTGATGCTGACAGCCCCCGCCTGCGGGGGCTCATGTGGCTCACGCCTTGCCGGTCAGGAAGATGCCGTCGGTGTCGGGCACTTCACCGCTGTTGCGCAGCGCGTGCAACAGCTCGTTGAGCCAGAAGCCCTGATTCAAGCCGGGCAACGGCTTCTTGGTGGCCCACACCTGCAGGTAGTACTCATGATCCTTGTCCGGCGGCTGCGGACCGTTGTACCGCATGATCACCGCCGGGTCAGTGCTGCGGCCCAAGAACTTGGAGGCCGAGGAGTTGCACCCCTGCACGGTCTCGGGAATCATGGCCGGCAGCTGACGGGAGAAGTCCGGCGGGATGGCCAACGCATGCGAATCATTGAAGTCGTACATCAGCGCATCAATCGGCAGATTGGCCACGGACCAGTGAATCCACTCGAAGCCGCAGACCGGAATCGAATCCGGGTCCACGAACTCCCAGTGCAGGTAGCGGGCCTCGGGATCCACATCATCGATGTAGAACGGGAAGGAGACCACAGGCACGCCACCATTGAAATATTCAGGGGCCGCGGCCTTGGCGAAATCGTCCGGGATGACGGTGAAATCGGCGGAAATCTTCATACGTCCCAGTATCGCTCATATGTGTGACGTACTGGGAGCTGTGCGTTACGGGGTCTCTCCCCCAGTCTCGCTGCGCTCGACAGCCCCCACTCATCAGAGGGGGGCTAGTTGCGTCGGGTTATGAGATCAGGGCGCAGAAGAGGGACTCGAATACCAGTAGCGGGTTGCCGTTGCCGGCTAGGCGCTTGCGGGCGTGGGCCACTTCGTCCAGACGGGTCACGGCACCGGCCCGGTTCAATCGCACCGACAATTCGGTGATCGACGAGCGGTTCTCCAGGTTGATGAGGCCCACCGAATCCTCCGCATTGTTCTGCAGCACCGCCACATCTCGGTAGATGGAAGCGATGGAGTTCAGCGCACGATCCAATACGTCGCGCGTACGGCGGGTGACCAAACGCTTCACATCGTCTTTCTTGGCAATCTGGTTGAATGCGCCACGCAGTTTCGGCGGGATGCGGTCGCTCGGTGCCAGTCCGTTGATGCGGCGGAATTCCGCTTCCTGGCCGGCGGTGATGCGGTTCGCGTCCGCCTCGGCCTGGGCCTTGGCATTGTCGATAAGATTGCCGGCCAACAACACTGCATCCGAGGCACGGGCCAGATTCAGCACACCGACCACAAGTTCATCGCGGTCGGACATAACCCGTTCGTCGGTGGCGTACAACTTGGCGATGCCGATATGGCCTTCGGCGAGTCGGGCCGCACGCTGCGCCACTTTTGGCTCGACATTGGTGGTGGAGGTCAGGAATCCGGCCACCGCCTGGGTGGAGGGCACGGCGAGGTTCACGATGCGTGTGCGCGAGCGGATGGTGGGCAGCACGTCCTGGGCGCTGGGCGCGCACAGTAGCCAGATGCAATGCTCGGCCGGCTCCTCAATCTCTTTCAAGAGCACGTTGGTGGTGCGCTCAAGCATGCGATCCACGTCTTCGATGATGATGATGCGCCACGGTGCGGTGGCGGGCATCTGCTCGGAGGTAGTGATGATCTCACGCACCTGATCGATACCAATAGTCACCTTGTTCGTGGTCAGCACCGTGACATCCGGATGCGTGCCGGCAAGCACCTGCTGGGTGACGCGCGTGGGCTCAGCGCTCATGCCGTGATCCGGGCTTTCCAGCGCCGCCGCAAACGCACGAGCCATGTTGGAACGGCCCGATCCGGGAGGTCCACAGATCAGCCACGACTGGGTGATCTGGCTCGGGTCGCCCTGCGCGATACGACTGAGCATGTCGATTACCGGCTTTTGGCCGACTAGTGAATCCCATACGCTCATGCGAGCTCCTTGATGTCGGATTCGATGGCAGCCCATACCGCTTCAATGCTCTGGCTCGCATCGATAACGCGGAAACGATTCGGCTCGGCGGCGGCCAAGTCCAAGAAGGCCTGGCGGGTGCGGGACTGGAAGTCATCACCGGCCGATTCCATACGGTCTTCCGCGTGTTCGAGGCGATGGTGGGACAGGGCTGGGTCCATATCCAGCAAATACGTGCGGTCGGGCAGCAGGTTGTTGGTGGCCCACATGCTTAAGGATCGAATCTCTTCTGGCGTGAGTTCGCGGCCACCGGCCTGATAGGCCAAGGAAGAGTCTAAATAGCGGTCGGTGATCACCACTTCACCGCGCTCCAATGCCGGGCGGATGGTTTCGGCAACGTGCTGGGCTCGGTCTGCAGCGAATAGCAGCGCCTCGGCGCGCGGTGCGATGTCGACTGCGCCCCCATCCACACCGTGCAACAGCAGTTGGCGAATGGCCTTGCCTAACGCAGTGCCTCCCGGCTCACGGGTAACGACCACGGTACGCCCCTGAGCCTCAAGATACGCATGCAGCCGCTCGACTTGCGTGGTCTTGCCCACGCCATCGACACCTTCAAACGAAACAAACAGACCGCTCATGCTATTGACCTTAGCGTTAGGCGCAGAGTTGCGCCCAACAGGCAGTTAAACCAGCTCTACCTCCGTTTCAAGGGGCTGATTTGGTCTTTTCTGAAGGTCTACTTCCGTTTCGAGGGGCTGTTGCCCAAGTAGACAACGTTCCAAAACGGCGGAATGACGTTGGCGCGGAGCCGTTCATACTCGTGGTTCAGCAGATGACCAGCCCCTTGAAGCGGAAGTAGATATTCTCAAAACGAGAAATCAGCCCCTTGAAACGCAAGTAGAGCAATAATTCCGCTCAGCCACGCTTGGGAATTACGGCGGGGCGCTCGTAGCCCTCGTTGGCGGTCAGCCAGTCGACGTCCTTTTTCACAGTGGCGGGGGTGGAACCGAGTTTTTCGGCGATGCGCTGGTTGGACCAGCCCTTGTTCGCCAACTTCTTGACTTCGGCACGGCGTTCGGCGCGCTTGGCCTCCTGCGCCGAAACCGCAGCCGAGGTACCGCCCTTCTTGCCCTTGCCGGCAACGGCCTTGGCGCCACCAGCACGCCCAGCACCGCGACGGCCACGGGTGGAGGGACCAGCCGCACGCTTTTCGGCGAGCAGTCGGAAGGCGTCATCAGGGGTGATGGATTCAGGCGTGTACTGACGCGGCACCGTGCGGTTGGTCTCGCCATCGGTGATGTACGCGCCGAAACGGCCGTCCTTGATGGTCACGTTCTTGCCGGTGTTCGGGTCCTTGCCCAAATCACGCAGCGGCGGCTTGGCGGCACCACGGCCACGCCCGCGGCCGTACTTGGGCTGCGAGAACAGTTCTTTGGCCTTGTCGATATCGACCGTGAAGATCTCGTCTTCCGAGGCCAGCGAGCGGGTCTCCGACTTGCCGTCGGCACCCGTCTTGGTCAGGTAGGGGCCGTAGCGACCGTTGTTGGCGGCCACCGTGCATTCGGATACCTCGCCGGTTTCGGCGTTGGTTTCCTCGTATGTGCCCACTTCGCGCGGCAGGCTCAGCAGCTTTAGCGCGTCTTCCAGCGACAGCGATTCAGGGCTCATCGTCTTGAACAACGAGGCCATCTTCGGGCGCGACGCGGCGGCGGCCGCGGCCTTCTTCGAACCCTTCTTGGCCGCAGAAGCACCAGCAGTATCGCCAGCAGCGCCAGCCGAAGCCTCAGCCGGCGGCACCAACGCCACATACGGGCCGAAACGCCCATTGCGCACCTCGACGGTACCGCCGGATACCGGATCAACGCCCAGCTCGCGCGGTCCACCGGAGTGGTTGTCGATCAAATCGCGGGCCACGGCCACCGTCAGCTCATCCGGCGCGATGGTGTCCGGCAGAGACGCGCGCTTCGGGTTGCCTTCGGCGTCCAGATGCTCCATGTCTTCCAGATACGGGCCGTAACGGCCGACGCGCACGTGCAGGCCGTCGCCGATGTCGATGGTGTTGATGGCGCGCGCGTCGATCTCGCCGAGCTGCGCGACCTGCTGTTGCAGGCCTTCGTGCGCCTCGTCGGCGTTGCGGGCGGCGTCCTCGCCGGAACCGAAGTAGAAGTGGGTGAGCCAGTCGCGGCCGGATTCCTCGCCGTGGGCGATGCGGTCAAGGCCGTTTTCCATCTCGGCGGTGAACTGGTAGTCGACCAGCTTGGGGAAGTTCGTCTCGAGCAACTTGGTCACGGAGAAGGCGAGCCAGCTGGGGATCAGCGCACGGCCACGCTCGTATACGTAACCGCGATCCATGATTGTGGAGATAATGCTCGCGTAAGTGGACGGGCGACCGATCTCCTTGGCTTCCAGCGTCTTGACCAGCGTGGCCTCGGTGTAGCGGGCCGGCGGCTGGGTTTCATGGCCGTCCGGTTCGATGTCGCTTGCCTCGACCTGCTGGCCGACGCTCATCGGCGGCAGGGAGGTGTTGGATTCGGAGGCGTCACCCCTGACGGCCTTGGCGTCCGTCTTGCCGGCGGCAGCAGCCTGGTCCGAGCCAGCCCCAGCGCCGGGAGCGGCGGCCTTGGGCTTGCGCCCCTCCCCCGTGGCCTTCATAAAGCCGGGGAATTCGATGACGGTGCCGGACGCCTGGAACACGGCCTCGCCCTCGGTGGGGCCGGCCGGCGCAGACAGGCGCACGGTGGCGGTGGAACCGGTGGCGTCAGCCATCTGGCAGGCAAGCGTGCGCTGCCAGATCAGCGTGTATAGGCGCAGCTGGTCGCCGGGAAGTTTGGAAGCCAGCTCGTCCGGGTCGTGGAAGCGCGAGCCCGCCGGGCGAATACACTCGTGGGCTTCCTGCGCGCCAGCGGTTTTGGTGGCGTACTGCTTGGGCTCGGCGGAGAGGAACTTGTCTCCGAAATGGTAGGAGACGGCGTTGCGGGCGGCGGTGATGCCCTCCTGCGACAGCGTCACCGAATCGGTTCGCATATAGGTGATGTAGCCGTTCTCGTACAGGCTTTGGGCCGCGCGCATCACGGCGCGAGCACCCATGCCGAGGCGATTGCCGGCGGTCTGCTGCAGGGTCGAGGTGGTGAACGGCGGCTGCGGGCGGCGGCGGTACGGCTTGGTTTCCATCGACATCACAGTGAAATCGGCGGTCTTCAGCGCCGAAGCCACGGCGGTGGCACCAGCCTCATCAAGCTGGCGAACGTTCGCCGCGAACCCGTCCGGGGTCAGCTGGCCGTCGGCACCGAAATCCTTGGAGCCGGCGAGTCGCTTGCCGCCGAGCGCGATCATGCGGGCGGAGAATTCGGCACGCTCCCCCAGCGCGTCAGGCGCGGACAGCGTGGCGACGATATCCCAGTACGGTGCGCGCTTGAACGCCATGCGTTCGCGCTCGCGTTCCACGATCAGGCGGGTGGCCACGGACTGCACGCGGCCGGCGGACAGGCCTGGGCCCACCTTGCGCCACAGCACCGGCGACAGCTCATAGCCGTACAGACGGTCGAGGATGCGGCGGGTCTCCTGTGCGTCGACCATATTGCCATCCACATCGCGCGTGTTGTTCAGGGAGGCGTTGATGGCGTTCTTGGTGATCTCGTGGAACACCATGCGCTTGACCGGCACCTCGGGTTTCAAGGTCTGCACCAAGTGCCACGCGATGGCCTCGCCCTCGCGATCCTCATCAGTCGCCAGATAGAGTTCATCGGCGTTCTTCAGGGCCGATTTGAGTTCGCTGACCGTACGCTTCTTGTCGCCGTCGACAATGTAATACGGCTTGAACCCGTCGTTGACGTCCACGCCGAACTTGCCGAACTTGGCCTTGTCTGCCGCGGGCACCTGGCTGGGCTGCGCGAGGTCTCGGATATGGCCGACCGACGCCATGACGGTGTACCCCTTGCCCAGGTAGTCACCGATCTTGTGGGCCTTGGTCGGAGACTCCACAATCACCAGTTTGGTAGCCATACCCACTCCTTATGTATTGCGCGAAACACACGACGTTTCTGGCGTCATAATACTCATGAATCATGTCCAACTGCCAAATTCCGCCGTTGTGCCGGGCAAATTCGGCCGTTCGCACCCCATGTTTTACCGTTTGGGCGGTGCCGGCGGAGCGCCGATCAGACCCAGCCGGCTTAAGGGCGCTGCAGTGATCTGACGCAGGGCCAGCAACAGTCCGAATGCGAGCATGGCCACACCCGCAATGCCCACAACAGCGCTGACATTCGCCCCCTGAACCGCCCAGCTGGCGCTGACATTGAGCCCCGGCACCACCTGCCAGATCACATAACCGCTGTAGGCGAGCAACAGCAGGCCCCCGGTAATCAGCACGCTGCCGACGATTTGCACGCTCACTGAGGAGACGCGGCGACCCGGCTCGTCCATGCCGGACTTGCGCGTAACTGCCAGAGCGAGCAGGGCCAATCCCGCCACCAGCAGGATGGACATCGCCACATCCGAAGGGCGATGCCATTGTCCGTATATCACGGAGACACCGACGGTCACCGCCCAAACCACGCCGATGACGCCCGCCAAAGCTCGAACCGCACGAGGCACGGTAAGCAGCAGAATCACCGCACAGGCTGCGGCCAGCATCGTGTGACCGGAAGGCGCGGAATTAGCGGCAGGCGATTCAGTGTTGATGATGAACGGACGCGGCAACAGACCCTTGATACGGGTGACGGCCAAGCAGACCACGGCGAACACGGCGATTTGCCCGGCCAACCACCAGCGGCGTCGAATCAGCGCCGTAATAATGCCGATTGCGGCAATTGTGCAGCTGACAGCGATAACCAGCCAGGATTGTGCGACGGCGTTCATCACGCCGGTGGCCCAGGACGGTACATCGTTGTGCAGGTTTTTCCAGACCAGTTCGTCGTACGATTGTCCGTTTTCGGTAAACACGCACCCCCACCACACGCCGAAGCCGATAGCGATCAGGAGCAGACCGAATACCACGCACAGTACGCGGCTGGAGATTCGCGGGCGCACGGTAAGCGGGTCAAGCCGGGCCAAGCCACGGTCGATATCAGATGCCCCATCCGCATCGTCCATGTCCAGCGGCCTGAAATCCCGTAAGGAGCCTGATGTGGATGCCGATGCATCTGAACCGGAGACCGGGCCGAGCGCAGCCAATGGGTCAACAACGTTCGACGACGAGTCAGGCTGCGCTGCGCCTGAGCCGACCAGATTGACCGCCGCATGCGGGTCGCGAATTCTAGGGGTCTGTGCGTCATTCATACGTTCGACTGTACGGCCGCGCCCCGGACAGGGGACCACGCTAGTGCCAGCTCACAGCCAAATCCGCACATAAAGAAAACCTCCACACACCCGTCAGAGGCCACTTACCCTTGCTGCATTCCTGCCCTGGGGGAGTTGGGTGACATAGCGCCGCGTGGAGGCTGGGGATAAGTCTATGGAGACGTATGGACCAGCGCAGCGACACGAAACGTGCGCGCCGGGTCGCACGGCAGACCAACCAGCGCATTCAGGCAATATTCATGCAACATCAAGAAGCGTGCCCAATTGTAAGAATTCCGGAAAAAATACCGGCATAAATGCGTGTGGTTACGCTCACGTCAAACGATTGTTCAAGGCCAACAGTTACGGTGGACACCATGGCTTCTTATACTCGTCGTGCACATTCGGGAGGCAATGGCCCCGCTCTGAGGCAACCGCGCACCGCGCAAAGCAGAGCCGGCCACTCCGCACAGGAGGGCCCCTATACGCCCCAGGAGAGCCGTTCCCGCCACGCAAGCCACAAGGCTTCCAATAGCCATCGAGCCCCGAACAGGAAGAAAAAGAACACAGGAAAAGGCAAGCACCGTGTACTGAAATGGGTGCTGGGCATCTTCTTCTCCCTGATTGGACTGGGCTTGCTGGCCGGTATCGCAGTATTCGCATACCTGTACACCACCACCGAGGTCCCGCAACCCGAAAAGTTCGCGTTGGCCGAGAAAACCACCGTGTATTACGCGGACGGCACCACCGCGATCGGCTCCTACGCGGAACAGAATCGTGAAATCATCTCTTGCGAGGGGCTGCCGGACTACATCGGCAACGCGATTGTGGCGTCCGAAAACCGTACGTTCTACACGGATAAAGGCCTTGATCTGAAGGGCATCGCCCGCGCATTCATTAATAATGTGACCAAGGGCACGCGCCAAGGTGGTTCCACCATCACCCAGCAGTATGCCGAGCGGTATTACATGGGCGAAACCACATCCTATGTGGGCAAGGCGCGCGAGGCCATCATGGCCATCAAAATCGCGCAGACCGAATCCAAGGACGAGGTGCTGTGCAATTACATGAACACCATCTATCTGGGCCGCAACTCCTACGGTATCCAGGCAGCGGCCAAGGCATACTTCAATAAGGACGCCAAGGATCTGACGCTGTCTGAGGCGGCGATGATCGCCGGCATTATTCCGTCACCGTCCACGTGGGATCCGGCCGATAACGCCGATATGGCCAAATCGCGCTTCAAGCGTGTGCTGAACATCATGCAGGAGGATGGTTACATCACTGCCAAGCAGCACACTGATGCCAAGTTCCCGCAGACCGCCGCGGTGGCGCAGCAGAACGAATACGCGGGGCCGAACGGTTATCTGCTGGATATGGTGCGCCGCGAGCTGGTGCAGTCCAAGGCCTTTACCAAAGAGGATTTGGATACTGGCGGATACAAGATCATCACCACCATCGACAAGAGCAAGCAGGATCTTATGCAGTCCATCGGCGACACCCGTCTGGACGACATGCCCGAATCCCTGCAAATCGGCGGCATAGCGCTGGACCCGAAGACCGGTGAAGTATTGTCCGTATACGCCGGTTCAGATTATCTGTCCAAGCAGCTCAACAATGCCGATCAGGCCGTATTCGAACCGGGTTCGACTATGAAGCCGTTCGCTTTGCTGGGGGCCGCGCAATCCGGCGTCAGCTTCGATACATTGTTCAACGGCAATTCCCACCAGCACTTCACCGGCTTGGATCAAGAGGTGAACAACGCTCTGGAGAACAACTGGGGCAACATCAATCTGTATCAGGCCACCGCCAACTCGGTGAACACGGTGTTCATGAACGTCAATGAGCATCTGACGCCGAAGCGCACGGCCGCAATCGCCCATGAAGCGGGCATTCAGGGCGATATCGATGAAAACTCCATGTACAACGTGCTGGGCATCAACGCCCTGACCGTGTGGGATTTGGCGCAAGGCCATTCGACCATCGCCAACAATGGCGTGAAGAACACCTTGCACATGGTGTCCAAAGTGCTTGATTCCAACAATAAGGACATGTACAACGCGCCCAGCAACGGCACCAAGGTGTTCGATGCCAACGACTGCGCTTTGGTACAGAAGGCCATGCAGGGCACCACCACGTACGGTACGGCGGCCGGCACATCCAGCATGTTGGGCCGGCCCGTCGCCGGCAAGTCCGGTACCGCCAACGACGAAATGGCTTCGTCGTTCGTGGGATACACCCCCAGCATGATGAATGTGTGGGCTATCTGGAATCCGGACGATAAGGGCAATCCGCAAGTGGTGCCAGCCTTCTCCGGATACGGCGTCTCTTCCACTGGATACCCCGCCCACCTGTTCCAGGAGTTCATGGCTCAGGCCTTGCAAGGCACCGAGGCGGAGCAGTTCCCGACCGCTAAAGACAACGGCAAGATCGGCGGCTCCGACGGCACTTGGGGCTTGGGCAAGGGACAGAGCAGCGGCCTGTCCAACAACACCAACAAGCAGTCCACCGAAGACGCGCAGAAGCAGGCTGAGCAGGACGCACAGCAGAAGGCGGCCGAAGAGGAAGCCAAGAAGCAACAGCAGGCTCAGGAGTTCGCCCAGCAGTGCCTCGCCAATCCGAGCTATTCCACCGAGTGCCCGAATTATCCCGGCACCACTACCGGCGGAGATGGCAACGCCGGCAACAATACCGGCGGTGACAACGGGAACAATACCGGCAACGATAATGGTAATTCCGGAGGCACCGGCGGGAACACCGGCACCAACGGCGTCACCCAGTAGTAAGTAAAACACAGACAACAAGGCTCCCTCTGATGCAATCAGAGGGAGCCTTGTTTTTGCTCTGCTAGCGCTCAGCGCTTGCGCTGGAAACGGTTGATGGCGGAGATAATCGACTTCAGGGCGCTAGTGGTAATCGACGAATCGATGCCGACGCCCCACACGATCTGCGCGTCATCGGCCTCGCCGACCTGGCATTCCACGTACGAGGCGGCCATGGCGTCGGTGCCGACGGACATGGTGTGCTCCGCGTAATCCATAATCGAGGCGTCAACGCCAAAGTTGGAAATGGCGTTGAGGAAAGCGGCGATCGGACCGTTGCCGATGCCGGAGACCTCGCGCTCCACGGGCGCATCGACCCCGACGTTCACGCCGCGGTCGAGCAGACGAGCCTTGAGCACGGTGTCGGAGCCATCCTCACCGGAGCTGACGGCCACCTTGAGCAGCTTCAAGCGGCCCCACGGCACGAGCGAGGCGTCATGAGTATCGCCCACAACCACACCGGCGGCGGTCATGCCGGACTGTTCGACCGGCAGGTACTCGTCCTTGAACAGACGCCAGATATCCTCGTCCTTGACTTCCTTCTTGGTCGTGTCAGCGTAGTTCTGCACGATCTTGTCGAATTCGATCTGCAGACGCTTGGGCAGGTCAAGATTGTGGTTGGTCTTGAGCAGGTAGGCCATGCCGCCCTTGCCGGACTGCGAGTTGACGCGAATGATGGCTTCGTACGTACGGCCGATGTCCTTCGGGTCGATCGGCAGGTACGGCACAAGCCACACGAAGCTGTCGAGATCGGCGCCAGCACGCTCGGCGGCCACCTGACGAGCCTCGAGACCCTTCTTGATGGCGTCCTGATGCGAGCCGGAGAACGCAGTGAACACGAAGTTGCCGGCGTACGGGTGACGCTCGGAAATCTTGATCTGGTTGCAGTACTCAACCGTCTTGCGAATCTCGGGCACGTTGGACAGGTCAAGCTGCGGGTCGATGCCTTGGGTGAGCCAGTTGAGGCCCAGCGTGACCAAGTCGACGTTGCCGGTACGCTCGCCGTTGCCCAGCAGGCAGCCTTCCACGCGGTCGGCGCCGGCCAGCACGGCCAGCTCGGTGGCGGCCACGCCCATGCCTTCGTCGTTGTGCGGGTGGAGGGAGAGCACCACGGAGTCACGGTCGTCGAGGTGGGTGGAGACGTACTCCACTTCGTCGGCGAACACGTTCGGCGTGGTCATTTCCACGGTGGCGGGCAGGTTGATGATCATCGGGTGCTCGGGAGTCGGCTTGATAACACCGATCACGGCGTTGCACACCTCGACGGCGTACTCCGGCTCGGTGCCGGTGAAGGATTCCGGCGAGTACTCGTAGTACAGGTCGATGCCCTTGGCCTCGTTCTCGAGGTCCTTGCACAGTTCGGCGGCGTCGGTGGCGAGCTTCTTGATCTCCTCCTTGTTCTTGCGGAACACGACCTCGCGCTGCAACACAGACACGGAGTTGTAGAAGTGCACGATGGCGCGCTTGGCACCCTTGAGCGCCTCGTAAGTGCGGCGGATGAGGTGCTCGCGGCACTGGGTGAGTACCACGATGGTCACGTCGTCCGGAATCAGCTCACGCTCGATGAGCATACGGATGAAGTCGAAATCGGTCTCGGAAGCGGACGGGAAGCCCACCTCGATCTCCTTGAATCCCATGGAGACGAGCAGGTTCCAGAAACGCAGCTTGCGCTCGGAATCCATCGGGTTGACGAGGGCCTGATTGCCGTCGCGAAGATCGACGGAGCACCAGCGCGGCGCGCGCTGCAGTCGCTTGCCCGGCCACGTACGCTCCGGGTAATCAAACGGGATCTGCTTGTCGTAGGCGGCGTACTTGTTGTACGGCATACGACTCGGCTTCTGCGGATCGCCAATGAATCGCGCCGGAGGCAGCAGCGGGTCGTTGTTCCCCCCATTGGACGCTGCGGCTACCGCTGCGAGATCAAAAACGGATGATTGATCCTGACCCATTGTTCCTCCTTTACTGTGTGAACCATTCATACAATCGCTTATTGGATATTCGTTTACGCATTGGTAACATGCATAACTTCCTCTATCCTAGCGACGGCCCATTCCAACATCCCGTTCATCTCACAATACGCCAGCACACTTAGCGTTCCGACGCAGCACTACTACTTACAGCTATGCGTGGGGGCGCATGGGCGACGTCCTCGCGTTCTTCGACTGGGAGCACAGCGCGAACGGGCCCACCGAGGCCATCAACGGAAGGCTCGAGACCCTCAGGGGCATAGCCCTGGGATTCCGCAAACCTCGACAACTACATCACCAGAAGCCTGCTGCACGCCGGCGGCTTCAGACACGCCATCCAAACCCACCTCTGACACATGCCCCTACACGCCAAAATCGGAAGAGCCCGATAACCTGCTATACGACGAGGATGCCACCTATTCCGCATTCAGGCCGTATCAGCAGAATTGATGTATTGACCGGTTTTATGGTCGTCACCGCTTCTTCACCAACGAGCGGATGACGGCCATAAAACCGAGGCTCATGGCACCGGACAGCACTGCGAATACCTGCGGGCGGCGCAATTCGTTACGCATGCTGATGGCACCGGTCACGCAGTGGTCCTCGAACCAGACGCGCACCTCGTTGCTGGAGTATCGGCCCACCAGATCCCCCCAGGTGAGCATGCGGGTCACGTAGCCGGCCGGGTTGCTTTCATGGAATTCGAACAGGCGGATGCCGCGATAGCGCGACTTGGGACCATAGCATTCGAATCCGCAGGTAGGCGCGTAGCCCAAATCAATGCCATGCGCGTGGCCCACGAAGGCGTTCTTGTGATCGTGACCGCAGAACAGCGCGAAGTAGCCGCCTGCCTCACGCAAGGCGTCCACTTCACCGACGTTCTCGTCCGCACAGCCAATCGCCTCACCCAGCCGCGATCCCGGCCGGCAAATCTCATGGTTGAGCACGTAGCAATGGCCGGCGTGGGTACGTGCGCCTTCCACCGCGTTCGGCGTCCATGCGGGAACCTCTTTGAGGCAATCGTAGAATTCCTGCGGCGGAATGTGCTGGAAGGCGATGGCAGGCACCGGCTTACCGTCGCCGTTGCGTTCGCCAAGTTCGGACTGTACGGCTCCCAGCCAATCGATCGCCTCGGGGCTTGGCGTGCCATACCCATCGGAATCAGCCAAATCAAGACCGCGCGGATTGACCACATAGGCCGGGTATTGGGCGTCGTTCTCTTCAGGCTTGCCGGCGTAATCGCCGGAATTCACCATCATGACGGACATAGCTACGCGCCCGGATCCGTCGGAAGCCTCAATGGGCAGGGCAAAAGTGCCTGGCTCGAGGCTGTCGACCGGGTTCAGGCAGCCGGGGAATTCGCGGTAGATGCCGTCCTGCTCGTCGGCCAGGATGCCGCACTGGAAATCGTGATTGCCGTAGGTGGCGGCGAACGGCACTTCCGCTTCGATGACCGGGCCAAGGAAGCCGGCAAACGTGCGGCGGACTTTGTCACGGGTCTCGTCCATGAGCTCGTCCAAAGTCGTCGGCACATCCTGTGGATCGGATGTTGTGGAGTAGACCAGCGTGGACGTGGTGGACGCGGTGGACGCGGTTTGTTGGACGTCGGGATTGCTGCCGTCAGACTTCATGGCCAGCAGACGATTGTTCACGCGGTTTCTGGCCCGCCGCTTGATTCCGCGCAGCTTGGCCTCGACTTCGGTGACCGCACGCACGCGAGCGCCCGGTTCCTCGCCACGGCGGCGCAGGAAAGTGTCGATGTAGGCAGGATCGTAACCGCGAATCTGGTCGCCGGTGAACACCACCAGATCCGGGTCGGCTTTGCGAATGGCCTCACGGATAAGGCGGATGGTATCGGGGAGTACGTTGGGGCCGTCTTGGATGTCGGCCATCTGCAGCACGCGGAAGCTGCCGTCTTCGCGGAATCGCAGGTTCGTCATGCCTCACCAGTCTAGGGACGTAATGCTGTTTCGCACAGCATACGCGCCGGTCCTTCACGTTCCCCGCCGCTCCGCACGGCAGCTGAATCACTACGAGAAATCGTAGAACGTGTATCCCTTATCCGCTCCGCTCGTCACGTTGAGCAATGCTTTGCCGTTCAGCGTATCGACGTCGTTTCCTATGAGATAGCCGTCTCCCGTGGCTCCCATATCCGAGTCGTGGTAGGAGCCGGAGAAGGTGCCATCCTTATTGACTTTCATTACGGTTCCCCATGCGCCGACAACGGGCGGTCGCCATCCACCTTGCCGACCTTGTCTTTTGAGGAGAATCGCTTTAACGGAACAGACTCACCCCGCGACGGGCCGTGCAATACGCGTTGCCCAGCCAAGTATGGCGGGAATTGGGCCAGACGGCTCCCAGTCGCGGTGCGTTCTGGCTCATCCAGATGCTCGGCACGCGTCCGTCTGCGGAGCGTGAGCCGAGCAGATTGAAGCCGTTCTTTTCCAGCAGCCACTCCGGGTGCTGGGTGGCGATGGCCAAGCCTTCCTCGAGGGTGAGCGGCAGGCGCTCATCGGAGTCAATAAGTTTGCGGGCCACATCCGGCTCGCGATTGACATAGCACGTGCCGGTGTGCGGATTGACGACCAGATAGAACGGGCCTTCCGGCGGCATGAAGCCGTCTTGAGGCAGGAAGCTGGCGATGTCACGCGGCGGCATGGTGGTGAAGCCTGCCATGCGATTGATGGAGGTTCGTGCAATCAGCGACTCAGGCGAAACCAGTTCACGCGTGGGCACCAGCAGGATGTTCGATCCCAAATCGGAATGCTCGAGCGCCCCGATCAGAGGTCGGGCCAGCGAGCGGAATGCGGCGGCGGAAATATCCGCCACATCCGGGTAGCCGAGAGCCACGATACGGTCGAGCTGTTTTTGGGCCTCTACTGATGCGATAGACATGGCTACCAGTGTAGAACATCGCCTTCGCTTCATTGGGCAGCCACCATCTGGGAAGACCACTGCCGTTGTTCCGCGTGTTTCGTACAATTGCATTGTTTTACGGCCACCCGCATGACGGCCGTCCGACGTAAGTAATCCATCGAAACCCAGAGGTCATAGAGGTCATCATGTCCGAAAAATTGAAGGTCGGCATCCTTGGTGCCACCGGTATGGTCGGTCAGCGTTTTATCACGCTGCTTGAGAATCACCCGTGGTTCGAGGTGGTCACGCTTGCCGCTTCCGCGCACAGCGCCGGCAAGACGTATGCCGAGGCTGTCGGCGACCGTTGGAAGATGGAAACCCCGATGCCCGAATATGTCAAGAACATGGTGGTCGTCGATGGCGACGATGCCGAGTCCGTGGCCTCTGGCGTTGATTTCATGTTCTCTGCGGTAAACATGCCGAAGGACCAGATTCGCGCCATTGAAGAGCGTTATGCCAAGACCGAGACCCCGGTGGTCTCCAACAACAGCGCCCACCGCTGGACCCCGGACGTGCCGATGGTGGTGCCGGAGATCAACCCGGAGCACTTCGAGGTGATCGAGCACCAGCGCAAGCGCCTGGGCACCACTCGTGGTTTTATCGCCGTCAAGCCGAACTGCTCGATTCAGGCCTACACGCCGGCGCTGGCCGCGTGGAAGGAATTCGAGCCGCGCGAGGTGGTTGTGAGCACCTACCAGGCGATTTCCGGCGCGGGCAAGACCTTCAAGGACTGGCCCGAGATGGTGGGCAACATCATCCCGTTCATCTCCGGTGAGGAAGCAAAGTCTGAGAAGGAACCGCTCAAGGTGTTCGGCCATGTGGACGCCGCCAAGGGCGAGATCGTGCCGTTCGACGGCGACCTCAAGATCACTTCCCAGTGCATCCGCGTGCCCGTGCTCAACGGCCACACCGCCACCGTGTTCCTGAACTTCGGCAAGAAGGCCACCAAGGAAGAGCTCATCGACCGTCTGGTGAACTACACGTCCAAGGCTTCCGAGCTGGAGCTGCCGCACGCACCGAAGCACTTCATCCAGTACCTCACCGAGGATGACCGCCCGCAGGTCAAGCTCGACGTGGACTACGAGGGTGGCATGGGCGTTTCCATCGGCCGTCTGCGTGAGGATTCCATCTTCGATTGGAAGTTCGTGGGTCTGGCCCACAACACCCTGCGTGGTGCAGCCGGCGGTGCCCTTGAATGCGCCGAAATGCTCAAGGCTCTCGGCTACATCACCAAGAAGTAGTTAAAACTGAGTCCGAAACTGAGAAAGCCCTCCGCAAGGAGGGCTTTCGTCGTATATACCGCAAAAACGCGGCTCAGTGGCTCAGCGGCCAGTACCGCCGTACACCACGGCTTCGATTTGATCGGCATCGAGACCGTATGCGGTGTGCAGCGCCTTGACGGCGTCGTTGAGCTGATCGAGCGGCACGAGCGCGGCGATACGAATCTCGGAGGTAGAAATCATCAGCACGTTGATGCCCTCATCGCTCAGGGCCTGGAAGAACTTGGCGGCCAGACCGGCATGGGTCTTCATGCCAACGCCCACCACGGCCACCTTGCCTACGTTGGTGTCCACATCGAAGGAGTGGTAGCCCAGCACTTCCTGCTTGTCGAGCAGTGTGTTCTGAACCTGCTTGACGGCCGATTCGGGCACGGTGAAGGAGATGTCCGCAGTGCCGACGGATGCGCCGGCCTGCACGATCATGTCCACGTTCACGCCGGCGGTGGCCAGCTCGGTGAACACCTTGGCGGCCATACCCGGCTCGTTCGGCACGCCACGCACGGTGGCCAGCGCCTCGGAACGATCGTGGGCAATGCCGGAAATCACCGGTGCCTCGGGGCCCAGGTCAGGGAACAGGTCGCCCATGGATTTCGCTTCTTCTTCAGTCATGTCTTGCCTTGTCTTGCTTGAAATTACTTACGATTATCGTTCGCTGTAGCCGCGCTCAGTCGAGGTTCGGCAGCGTACGCGGGTCAATGCCGTCGGGCACCACCAATGTGCCGGGGCGACGGGAGAACGAGGAACGCACGTGCAGCGGCATGTTGAAACGCTGAGCGTATTCCACACAGCGCAGTGCCAGCACCTTGGAGCCGCAGGAGGCCATCTCCAGAATCGACTCATAGTCGATGGACGGAATGCGGCGGGCAGAAGGCACGATGCGCGGATCAGCGGTAAAGATGCCATCCACGTCAGTGTAGATCTCGCAGATATCGGCACCAAGGGCCACAGCGAGTGCCACGGCGGACGTGTCCGAACCACCGCGGCCGAGCGTGGTGGCGTCACCCTTGGCGTTGATGCCCTGGAAGCCGGCAACGATGGCGATGTCTCCCAATGAGAGCGCGTTCTTCACGCGGTCCGGTCTCACGGCCTTGATGTGGGCCGCGCCGTAACGGGCGTCGGTGAAGAAGCCGGCCTGCTGACCGGTGAAGGAGTGGGCGCGGCTGCCTTCGGCGTGAATGGCCATGGCCAGCAGGCTCATGGAAATTCGCTCGCCTGCGGTCATCAGCATGTCCATCTCGCGCTCGGGCGGGTTGGAGTCGATGCTCAGCGCCTGATCGATAAGGTCATCGGTGGTGTCGCCCATGGCGGAGACCACCACGGCCACCTTGTTGCCCTTCTTTTCCGTCTCAACAACGCGCTTGGCCACACGTTTGATCGATTCGGTATCGGCGACCGACGAACCGCCGTACTTCTGCACGATGAGAGCCACTGCTGTCCTTTGTTCTTCTCTTAGGGGAGTTTGCTCGATATTCTACGCAAACGCAACGATTATAAAGGTTGCCGCGTTTACCCCGCGACCCCGCGCCGACATGTGGACACGGGCATGGCCTACGTTGTTCAGCAAATATTCAAGTTTTCACCGGCGATTCTTTGAGGCGGCCGCATCCATCCTTTGAGATTCGAGCGGTTAACTATCAATTACCGGCAAACGAAAGCAAACCGGCGAGGTTTCCGCAGAACCCCATAACTGAATACCTTCTTCTTCCTCTCTCCTTTTCAAGGCCCGGTCCCGCAGCCCGGGCCTTTTCCTTTTGTGTTGGGAACGATGCGTCAAACGCACGATACGAGTTCACGGAGCAAGCGTGGCCAACGGCACTACCAATACCCCATCGTCCCGGCGATAAGCGGCAGCCGTAGCGGTCAGCACCATCAAGAATGACGGACGGCCTTCGTGATCTTGATCAATTCTGTCAGCCAACTTTTTCAAATGGGCCGCCGCAATATCAACCTGCTTTTCTCCGAGCTTGACCTCAATGAGAGCCCATCGTCCATCATGCAGGCCAATGACCGCATCAGATTCCAATCCCGTCTTATCCCGATAATGGAACACATCTCCGCCAAGCGCATCAGCATACACACGCAGATCGCGAATACACATGGACTCAAACAGCAAGCCAAAGGTCTCGAAATCATTAAGGAGTTTCTCCGGGGTCGCGTGCAGTACCGCACAAGCTATCGACGGGTCGCTGAAGTGTCTGGTTGGGCTCGTTCTCACTGCAGTCTTAGAACGTAAACGAGGGTTCCAAGCTGGAAGATCTTCAGTTACGCAAGCTCGCGACAATGCATCTAAATAATCAGAGAGTGTACCTTCCGAAGGCGGTTCACCCTGCATATCCGCCGCGATAGTGGATTGCGACGCCTGAGAAGAAATATTGCGCGCATACGAGCGCATAATCAGACGCATCCAAGTTTTATTGCGCTTTATGCCATCCATACGATTGATGTCAGAATCAAGTAGTTCTTCGACATAATCCGCGGCCATGCGCAAGGCAACATTTACTCGAGATTCGACTACTGCTTCAGGCCAGCCACCGCGGCATAGCGCAAACGCGGTGTTTTCAATATCGAAATCGGAGAAACCCGAAACATCATGGTTGCCATCGAACAACTCTCCCAACGAAACAACGCCCGTCGATTCCTGCGATTCAAATAAGGACATGGTACGCATGGTTAATCGGGCAATTCTTCCCACTCCGGAATGAGCTGGTTCCTGTTGAGGAGTCGCCGATCCAGTTAGGATGAATCGGCCACGACCGCGCCCTCGATCAATGGCGAAACGCACCGCGTCCCACAATTGCGGGGCCATCTGCCATTCATCAATGAGTCTCGGCTCCTCACCTCGCAGGATGAGAGAAGGCTTTGTATCAGCCAAGGCCAACAGCGTAGCACTGCGATCCGGGTCCTGCATGAAGACCTGACTCGCCGACTGCCTTTCTGCCGTTGCAGTCTTGCCACACCATTTTGGACCTTTAATCTGAACGGCACCAGAAGACTGCAATGCCTGAGTCAGCAACCCATCAGCCACTCGAGGAAGGTACTCGCCACGTTGAATCTCCGAGCTCTCCCCTGCCATATGTGCCCTCCCGCAAACCGTCGAAACATCAACCTATAAATCACTCTATTGCGGAAGTTGGACCATTCTAATTGTGGAAGTTGGACCATTTTCGTTGCGGAAGTTGGACCATTCCTATTAGGGAAGTTGGACACTAGATTACGAACTAGACTTTTCCTTTTTGCAGCAACAGTGCCACCAACACGATGGGCGTCATCACCGCCTATCGCCAGACCCTTTTCCTTGACCTAAAAAGATGAGATGCCCAGACAGTGCCATCTTTTCTCTGAGCACACTAGCCAATTCGGAACGCAGCGGCGAACCCGTGATCCGCGCATCCTCTGCAACCGTGCCTTTGACGTTCGGCAATCTGGTGAATGAGCTTTTGCTCAGGCGTTCTTCGCGATTCATTTCTTTGGTCGGAAAACAGAATACGCGGGAACGCCCCTCACGCCTACGAAACCAACGGCTCGACGACGAACCGACATCCACGAAAACAGCAATAGCGCCTCTTTTTATCGGGGTAACATATTCCCTCTTTATGCATTCATACCCCCCTATTTGAAAGCTCTGCCAAATATTGCCGACGCCGCGACTTATCATGTTGCCATACTTTGCAATCCTTTGCAGCCCCTTGCATCTCAACGGCTTGTCCGAAGTAAGCCACATCACTGACGGCCGTAGCAACGTTGTTCGTATCGCATTTTTCAGACTTCTTATGCCCCCTATATTGCCCCCATATGGCCCCCGTCGGCATGTTGCATGAAAGGCTTGGCACGGAGTAACGTTTCGCAGTGTGGCGCGTGCGGTGTTGCCATTTGCGACAGCACCTATGCCACGCACGACTAAGACAGACCCGGCCGTCTTGTATAAGCAAATCATGAGCAGATCAAACGGAGGAACAGGCGACTATGGCATTGCTGCATCGACGTTCGACGAGTAAGCGTGCCTCACAGAAAATGCGGGAAAACAACGCGGCCATGCCGGATGACGCATCTGCAAATGACAACGTTTCCTCAGCGCGTCCCGAGCCCGCAGCATTCGTTCCAACACCATTTGACGAAGTCATCGATATCAGCGATCTCGTGGCCGAGCGCCGACGCCTGCAACACAATCTGTGGGCGATGCGCATCATCACCATTGTGTTGCTGATCGCCGCAATCGCCGTGGCCTGCTTCCCGCTAGCGTTGCAATTCGAGTCCGACCGCAACTTGGCCGCCACCACCGCCACCACGGCCAAAGAAGTAGCCGGCTGGCCTTACCCGCAGGCGGAAGACAAGCTCACGGCGGCCCGCGCATACAACAAGAAGCTCGCTGAATCCAGCCAGCCTATCTTGGGTGAAGCCGTCGATCCGTTCGCCGCCGCTCAAGGAGGATCCCAAGCCAGCGGCGAGGATTCCGCCTCAAAGAAAGACAAGGAATACCAGTCACTGCTTAATACCGGCAACGGCGTGATGGGCACAATCAAGGTGCCCAAGCAGTCCATCAATCTGCCGATTTATCACGGCACTTCCGAGGAAGCACTGGCTTCTGGTGCCGGCCATTTGTACGGCACGTCGCTGCCGGTGGGAGGTAAATCCACCCATTCGGTCATTACCGGGCACCGCGGGTTGGTTGAAGCGCTGATGTTCACCCGTTTGGACGAGGTGAAAGAGGGCGACTTCTTCTACATCGAAGTCATGGGCGAAACTTTGGGCTACAAAGTGGACCGCATTTCGGTGATTTTGCCGGATGACACGTCGAAGCTCAAGATTGTGCCGGGTGAGGACCGTGCCACCTTGATGACCTGTACACCATACGGCGTGAACACGCACCGACTGCTTATCTCCGGGCACCGCGTGGCGATTCCGATGCCGGCCCCCGAGCCGAATGACGTGCTTGACGCGCGCAATATCGCCCTTGGTGTTGGTCTAGGCATACTGGCGGCAGGACTGTTCATCATCTGGTTGGCGCGACGGCACAAGGCCGCGCGCATCATCCGCCACGGCGCATTCTGGCCGTGGATGCGCCGCAAGGGCGAGAGCGCCAATGATACGCTGGCTTAGGCCTCGCGCCGACCGGCCAGTGCCCTGCCCAGCGTGATTTCGTCGGCATACTCCAAGTCGGAGCCCACCGGCAGGCCACTGGCAAGTCGGGTGACCTTGACACCTACGGGTCGCAATAGCTGGGTCAAGTAGCTGGTGGTGGCCTCGCCTTCAATATTCGGGTCGAGCGCCATAATCACTTCCTTGACCTCATCGCCTTCTAAGCGTTTGAGCAGACCGGGAATACGCAGGTCAGCAGGGCCAACGTTGGCCATTGGGTTGATTGCGCCACCGAGCACATGGTATAGGCCGTGGTATTCGCGCGTGCGCTCGATGCTCATCACATCCTTGGGCTCTTCGACCACGCAGATCACCGAACGGTCGCGTCTCGGGTCGGCGCATACCGGGCAGGGGCTGGATTCGCACACGTTGCCGCAAATATCACAGAAGCGGATCTTGGCCTTGACCTCTTCGATGGCCTCGGCCAAATCGCGCGCTTCATCTTCGGGCGCGGACAGCATGTAGAAGGCGATACGCTGCGCGCCCTTCGGCCCGATGCCGGGCAGCCGCCCGAAAGCGTCGATCAGTCGCTGTATTGCGCCGTCATAAGCAAGTGCCATGGGTATTCCTCGTTATTCGTCCTCATTATTCATCCGAGTGCTTCTTGGCAGGCTGGATGTTCTTGGGGTTCTTCGGATCATCTGCCGCGAATTGCTCGACTTTTTTGACCTCGAATAGCTTTTTCAGATCGTCGAGATTCATGGCCGTCGCCTCGCCGAGCGACTGGTCGCTCATCGAGTATTCGTCATCCTCGGCCGCGACTTGCGGTTGTGGTTTCGGCTGGGGCTGGGGCCGGCTATTCCACGGGTCGGCATTCGGGGTCGGCTGTGCGGGTTGCGGTTGATTCCACGGGTCACCGTGCGGGGTGGCCTGCGGAGCCGATTGTGGAACTGCCTGCGGTTGATTCCACGGGTCATCGCCGGCAGCCGGCTGCGGAACCGATTGGGGCTGGTTCCACGGGTCATCGCCCGACATATTGCCCGACACTGTCTGAGGAACCGAAGAAGCCGGAGTCTGGGACTGAGGCTGATTCCACGGGTCGTCTCCTGGCTGCGGAGCCGCCTGAGCATGGTTCCCCTGCGGCTGATTCCACGGATCATCGTGAGGAGACTGCTGATATGGCTGGTTCCACGGGTCGGCTTCGGCCGGTTGCGACGCCGGTGAGACCGCGGCCTGAGACTGCGTCTGATTCCATGGATCGTCGCTCGCGCCGGCAACTGCCGTAGCGGAAGATGCGGTGGCTGGCTGCCCAGTGGACTGTCCAGTGGGTCCAGCGGACGCAACGGACGCAGTGGGTGCAACAGGAGCAGCCGGAGCGGCCCACGGATCAACACCGTCACTGATGTCCGGAACCGCAACATGCTTCTTGTGATGCTCTTCGGGCGCAGGCGTAGCAGCGGGCTCGTTAGGTGCGAACCCGTCTGCAGATTGCGGCGAAGCGTTGCTTACGGCCGGCTTGGCCCAAGGGTCATCGTCACTCCAGTTCTTCGCCGCCGTGGATGCACTGGATTGGCCGGCTCGATGGCTGTCGTCCGTATCCTCGGCTCGGCCTGTTGCAGTCGGCTTCGGAGCTTTCGGCTCGCTCCCCATATGAATGCCCAGGCCCGCGCCCAAACTCGACGCGGCCAATCCAGCCTTGGCCATGGCAATCTGCTGCTTGACCTTGGCCAATTGCTCCGGGCTCATACGTTTGACGGATTCGACTCGCTCGCCATTCGCCGCGACCGCAGAAGGTGCAATAACCGCATTGGCACCGAACTCGTTGCGCACGGCATCCATCACCACGACCGCCGCCTTCTTACCGCTGTTATCCACGGCCAAGGCGAAAGCGTGCTGGCTCAGCGACTTGTCGAACGTCATCGACAGGCAAGGCAGACCCTTACGGTTGGGACCGAATTTTACGGTCGGCACCTTGTCTCGTGACACATATTCACGAATGGTTTCCGGCAAAGCGGCGACGGCTGCATCCCACTTCTCGTCGATGGACCGATTATCCGATGCCGCAGGCGAGGTCACCGGTTGAGCCGGGACGGCCGGCGACGCGGCGGGAGCGCCCCACCCGGCACCGGCAGCAGCAGTTGCTACAGCAGGTTGCACAGACGGAGAGTCCGCAGGTCGGTCGCTGACCGGGCCGTTGCCTCCAACAGATTCATGGGAAGCGGTGCTCTGAGGCGCGGCTGCTTGCTGGTTGCGTGCAGCACCGGAGAATCCGCCATGTGAGGCTCCGGCAAACCCGCCCCGCGATGCGCCGGCAAAACCACTGGCACCCGTACCGGAAGCGGCTGACGTAGTCGAAGTCGAAGAAGCAGCCGCAGGCGGCATACCAGAAGAAGCTGGCGCGGGAGCGGCTGTTGCAAAGCCTGATTCACTGCCGGCCAACAATCGCGCGGCCAGCAGTTCCAAGCGCATACGCGGAGAAATGGCTCCGGTCATGGCACCCAACGTAGTGTTGATGATGTCTGCCATTGCGGTCAGTGCGCCCAGTCCCAGCGCCTTGGCTTGGCGGTGCAGATCGTCCATATCCTCGGCCTCAGCCGTGTCGGACAGCACGGATTCCGCACGGTCCCCGGCCAACGTAAGCACCAGCAGATCACGCACACGAGCCAGTAGGTCTTCGACGAATCGTCTCGGATCGAATCCGCCGACCACGACTTTCTGGATAACGCCGTACAGGGCTTCGCCGTTGTGATCGATTACCGCATCCACGGCCTCACCGATCAGTGCCTCCGGCGTGAAGCCGAGCAGGGCTACAGCGGCATCATGGGTGATAACGCCTTCGACCGAACCAACCATCAGCTGGTCAAGCACGGACAGGGTATCTCGCATGGAGCCGCCACCGGCGCGCATCGCCAGTTTCAGCACACCGGGCTCGGGCTTGATGCCTTCCTTGTCGCAGATCGTCTCCAGGTAGGGACCCATGACTTCCTGCGGCACCAGACGGAACGGATAGTGGTGGGTGCGCGAACGGATGGTGCCAATCACCTTGTCTGGTTCGGTGGTGGCGAAGATGAACATCACATGTTCAGGCGGCTCTTCAACGATTTTAAGCAGCGCATTGAAGCCCTGCTGCGTGACCATGTGGGCCTCATCGAGAATGAAAATCTTATAGCGGTCGCGCGCAGGGGCGAACCCAGCGCGTTCTCGCAATTCTCGAGCATCATCCACACCGTTGTGCGAGGCCGCATCGATTTCGACCACGTCGATGGAACCCGGACCGCCGGTGGCCAGGTCCTTGCAGCTTTCGCATTCGCCGCAGGGGTGGGAAGTCGGCCCTTTGGCACAGTTGACGCAACGGGCCAGGATACGCGCGGAGCTGGTTTTGCCGCAGCCTCGCGGCCCTGAGAACAGATAGGCATGTGTGAGCTTGCCCTCGTCCAAGGCGCGCATCAGCGGGACCGTGACTTGGTCCTGGCCGATGACCCCTTCGAAGGTGTCCGGACGATAGCGACGATACAGTGCAAGTGCCATAGCTACTAACCTACCTTTGCCCTCAGAATTAACCGATAAAAAGTCAAGATAAACCGGGCTCATAGTTGCCGAATCGGGAAAACTCTTTATATTCCAACGACATTCACCTGACAACGGTTACCGCATTTTTATTGTTATTAACCGCTTTCTTTGTATTAACATAGTGTCAATAACGGTTGTGGTCAGGAGGCACCCATGAGCGATATCCTCGACGAGAAACGCCCCACCCGCGGCGATGCCCGGCGCGACGCCATCGTGCAAGCCGCGCGCAAGGTGTGTCTGGAAAAAGGCTTCTCCAAAATCACCGTTTCCGACATCGCAAGCGAAGTCGGTATGACGCGTTCGCTGTTCTACCACTACTTCGAAGACAAGGAAGCCGTAGCTGACGCAGTACTCGATAACGTCATCGACGAAATCCTCACCACGTTGAAGCAGTGGAACCAAGCGCGCGAAACAGGCAACGTGAACAAGGCATTAGACGACATCGTGCATGTACTCCGCTCCCTGATCGCCGACGAGAGCCCCTTCTCAAACCGTATGATCCAAGACGGCAACGCCGAACTGTATATCAAGTTCATTGACCGCGCGGCGGACCGTATTGCCGACTACATTGCCCAGACCACCGTACGTGATTTCGAGCAGATGCATGGCCTGCCAATCACCAACGTCCATGAGACGTTCTTCACACTGATTGTGGGGCTTATCTCACTGATTCGCTCGCATCCGAACATCAGCGACCGAACCATCAAAGAGGTCATGGCGCAGACGCTGCATATCGAAAGCTATGTCGTCTGAGGTCTGACGGGCATTGGCTCTGGTACCGCTCTCCCGCACTCCCCTCAGTCCGCTTCGCGGCCAGCTCGTCCGCAATTGCGGACAGCCTACGGCTGACTTTCTTCTGGTTCGACTATCGTCGAACCCTCGCCTACAAACAGCCCACTGGGCTGTTTGCTTTACGGCTCAGCCTAATGAGGGGAGCCAATATAATCGGGTCACGCGAACTGGCCGGTCACGGGATCGCGACCATCTCGGGCAATGGCGTTGAGCACTTCCTGTCGGGAATCCACCTCACGGGCGGCTACGGCCGGCGGCACTAGCACGCGCAACGCGCAGTCCTCGGCCACTACCCTAAATGGCAAATGCCCGATATATTCGCCGTCCGCCATCAGCACCGGCGGCTCGTCTCCTTCCGTTGCCCGCGTGACTTCGATTTCACGGATACGTTTCCAGCCGAACACCTTTGAAGCAAGTAGCTTGCCGTTATAGGCATTCGAAATGGCCACCGCGCATTCGCCGAAGTTCGGCACGTGGTCCATCCACACCAGGTCCAACAATCCATCGGAGAAGCAGGAGTACGGCGAGACCTCAATGCCGCCACCGATATGCCTCGAATTCGCAATCGTCAGCAATGGTGTGATGATGTCTCGTTCATCCGTGGTCCCGTCCGCCAATGTGGCTTTGATGTGGTAACCATAACGCTTCATATGCGTCAGCTCCACCAGCACCGCCGCAAAGTAGCGCATGGTGCCGGTCGGCAGATGCGAATGATTCGCACGGTCGTTGATGCTCGCGTCAAGACCACAGGACAGCATGCCCGCATAGTACCGGTCAATCGGATGCTCGGCGGACTTGCTCTCCTGGTACTCGTACTCCTCGCCAGTGGAGGGATCCACGGCATAGCCGCCGTCCAAAGAGGTCACGCGTCCCATGTCCACATCGATGTGTGATCCGCGCACGATAGCACCGACGATACCTTCCACTGCGGTTTCGATACGGTTGACCGGCAGCTTCAGTCCTCGTGCGAAATCGTTGCCCGACCCCGTGGCCACGATGCCCAACGGCTTGCCACTGCAGCCCACGGCGTTCGCTCCAAGTGCGATCATGCCGTCGCCACCGACCACTACGAGATAGTCGTACTCGTGCGCGCGTTCACGCGCCTGGTTCAGGGAATCGTCGAAACTCGTGCCGGTGATGTCGATGACGTCGAAGTTATGGGCACGGCCGGCTTCCTCCAGCAGACCCAATACCTGCGCGTCCACCTTAGCGCCACGGCCTTTATCGGAAGTGGGGTTGCCCACCATGGCCACCACGCGACGGCGCTCGTTGCGTTCACTCTCGCTCATGCTCTCACCTTAGCCAAAGGCCCAGAAGCCCGCCAGAGTATCGGTGCTTTACGGTCCATTATTGTGATAATTGTCTCCTTCCGTACAACTCACCGGTCCGGCCCGAGCCATCCGCTCCACGGATGATGCCACCAGGACCATGGTTTCCACCTTGATGGTTACCAACACGTCTTCATCCCGCACGGAGCAGGAGCCCAAAACTACACCATTCGCTTCAGCCATGTTGGCGGCGAGCGCACATGGATCACCGATATCCGCATGCCACAGCGCATACGCGGCGTCAAAGGCGATAAGGTCGGCGAGGGAACGCGCTCGGTTCTGGCAGATCATGAGGTTGCCCACACTTGCCGCCACCGCGAGCGCAATGCCCACCACCATAACCAGCATGGCTCCGGCCATCGTGCCCGATCCCTCCTCATAACGCATTCCCTGCACCGCAGTTCCTTTCTGTTGCGGCCGCCCAGCCAGCCGACCGTTATTGGCTTATCGCCGTAGCGTTGCCGGTAACCCGCGTTGGAGTTACATCCAGCGGACCGGGCAATACCGAACATTCGACCGTCACACTCGTCGATTGGCCGTCGTGGGCAATGCTGACGTGGGGCTTTCCCCCGGCAACGTCCGCAGCTATGCTGCGCGCGGATGATTCGTCACCGGTAACCACAAACTCGCGTGCAGCCGCTGCCGCGGCACTTTGACAGTCCATGGAAACGATGACCACACGTCCTATTGCCAATATCAGCCCGGCGATGGCGATAATGCTGGGCAATACGATTGCGAATTCGGCGGTGGCCGATCCCGTGCATAGGTCTGGCGGCAGTCTGGCGAGCCGCCACCGGCATGTCATGGTCTTCATGGCTGTCACCCGACTTTCAGAGCCTGTTTGATGATGTTGGTCAGCAACGTCTTGATGGCATCCGACTTCAGGATGGCGACCAGCACCGCCGCAAAGCCTGTAGCCGCAACGAGTACGACTGCGTATTCCGCAGTGGCCGCGCCTTCTTCGGGCTCAGCCATGAGGGTGCGGATGCGTGCGTCCATGAGGCATAGCCGTTCTTTCGCCTTGGCGTTCAGCGTGGCCACACGAGCCTTGCTGTGCGCAAAGATGCCGGCCTGCCCGTCGACGATGACGGGGATAGGGGTATTCATTGGCGTTCCTTTCGGTAAGGAGGGGAAGCTGCGCAGTGGCTTCGCACCTTCCCCATGCGTGTGTGAGTGGTTGGCCCCCGCGCCGGGTTGACGCGGGGTGCATACCACTGTGGACTATCAACGCTTCATGCACCAGGAAAAACGGGGTATGTGGTTCTAGCTTGCCGAGTTATCCACACCCCGACGTGTCGTCCACCACCAATGTGGATAACCAAACGCAGCCAAGTGCAATACCGAGCGATACAACAAGATTCAGCCCAAGCGCACTCGGTTCACGCCTATATTCACATCATGAAGGACGCAATCGCCGGAATGACTCCTACCAGCACGAATGCCGGCAGAAAACATAGCCCTGTAGGCATCAGTAGCTTTACCGACAGCTTCGCGGCATTCCGTTCGATGGCGGCACGCTCGTCACGGTCCAGCTGTTCAATGGCGGATTCGAGGCGCACGCCAGGCATATCGCCATGCGTCCATGACGATTCCAAAGCCGATTGCAGCAGGCCAAGATCTCGTTGCGTTCTGCTGGTACGTTTTCCGGATGAACTATCAGCTGGCGCACCCTCATGCTGAACAGCCATAGCGGCATGCCACGCATCAGCCCAGGGAACCCCTCTGGCCAGGGAGCTCCCGACCTCGCTCATGCGAGCGCCGCAGTCGCCGCCGACGGCTTTGCCCACCATGTCAAGCGCCCGGGGAATCGAGGAGCCCTGACGCAAGGACACCTGCAACATACGCAATATGAGTATGGTCCATGACGACCCGCAATCATGCGCTACGGCCGGTTCCTCGCCCGGCAAGCGGCTGTCATGACGAGACGGAGCCTTATACAGCCAACTAGCGATCGCCGCACAGCCTGCCGCGGCGTGTACCCACACCGTACTCATAATCCGCTGCCTTTCAACAATGCCCGCATCCATGCCAAGCCGGCAGCATAACAACATCCCCCTAATACCAAGCAGACCACACCGCGTGGCGATCCAAGCAAGAACGCCAATGGTCTAGCTCCCAGAAGCTCGCCCAATGCCACAGTGACGGCCGGAAGCGCGCTCAGCAGCCCCACAGTGGCTTTAGGAACGGCACATGCTTGCGATCGCAGGTTCTGCATCAGCCTCATCTGCCGGTAAGCAGTCAATACCGCTTCCAGACATGGCACTGCTTGGCAACCGAGCTCATCGCTCAAAACCGCTGCGGCGGTGACCCCGCGTGCAGCTTCAAGTACCTGCGCTGGTGATTCGTCGGGCAGACGCCGCTGTTCGAACACCGTTATGAGCCGTTCCACAGTAATGCGCTGAGTGGCGAAGCGTCTGCTGGATTGTTCCTCGAATGCTTCAACCAATGTGCCGCCACCTCGCAATCGCGCGATGGCGGACGTAATCACCTGCGCAACGCCCACGCGAGGTGAGCCGGCATATCGAGGTTCGTTTATGGCTGCGGAATCGACCGCACGCCCGCGGTAAGCCAGCCGATACAGCCTCCCGGACTTGTTCCCCGGCCATATCAGCACGGCGAGCGCCACCAGAACAGCACACCACATCATCACCCACCACCACTCGGCCCGGGAACGATGCCCCATCGTTCAATGAAGTGCCCCCATTCGGCGGCATACCGAGGAGGATGGCAGCCATTCCATACCGCCAGCGGTGTTCCTGCCAGTTCACCATGTGCTACACGCAGTTCGCCGATCTGCGTGATACGCCGCTGTCCGTTCACTCGCTCCAAATGCACCACCGCGTCGAAAGCGCCTGCCGCCAGCATGGCCAACGCCTGTGGACTGACTCCGGCGAGTAATCCAAGCGAAATCAGCCTGGACGGTACTCGGTTCACGCCGTCCGCATGCACAGTGGTCATGCCACCGTGATGACCAGAATTGAACGCGCGCAATAGGTCGACGATTTCCGCGCCACGGCATTCGCCCAGCACCACGCGGTCGGGGCGCATTCGCAACGTCGCTTTGACCAAGTCCGTCAGACTTATGGCTCCGACGCCCTCCACATTCGCCTCGCGCGTTACCAACGACACATGATCGCCACGCCCCAGTTCTCCCAGTTCACGAACTTCCTCTACGGTGACGATGCGCTCGTTCACGTCGCATTGCGCCAGCAGCGCCTTGAGCAAGGTGGTCTTGCCCACGCCTGTTCCGCCGGTAATCAGCACTGTGGCATGTTTGCGCACCAATCCCACGAACGTCGGCAGCCAAGCAGCCGGGAATACGCCTAATTGGCTCAGGTGCTGCAGCGATGCCATGGTTCTGTCAGGGAACCGTATGGAGATTGCGGCACCTTGTGGCACCAATGGAGCAATCACCGCATGCACGCGGATGCCGTCCGGACTGGCGGCGTCCGCTATCGGGCAGGCATCATCCAGTCTGCGCCCAAGCTGTGCGCACAGTTGGACGGCGTATTCTCGAACTACTTGCGGCGAGCGAAACGGCACACGCAATACTGTTTCTCGCATGCCGTTGCCGCGGTCCGCCCAAACGCGGCCATCACAGGTCACCGCCAGATCGGTAACCTGCGGGTCTGATGCCACATCATTCAATAGACCGAAGAACACAGTTCTGGGCACTACGCCGGGCTCATCAGCCCGAGTGATTACGGCAGGCCTAACCCATCACCGGTGCCTGCGAGAAGCTTGAAGCGCCA
>OAUH01000184.1_pt1 | contig 47604 bp, 42 predicted proteins | sample 1495121 | NCBI WGS metagenome assembly OAUH01 (sample SAMEA2580006, study PRJEB22360) | human gut metagenome | reverse complement strand
AGGGGCGCTTGCTTTCACAAGCGGAGTGGTACAGCCTGCACAGGCAGCTGTCGGTATGAATACAGCTGCACCGACGCAGAGTTTAAAAAGACCTGCATCAGTAACGACACAGCATTACATCAATGTAGATGGCCTATTATTGGAGCCAATCGATAAAAAGCCAAATGTCATCTATGTTGACGGTCAGCCACTCGTAGCTTTACGTCAAGTATCAGAAGCATTAGGTTACAAAGTATCTTGGGATGCCCCTACTAAAACAGCATTGATCGACATGAACATTGCTACATTAGCGGTACAACCGGACTCTAAACAAGTCGTGCGCAAGGGTAAATTACAAATCATCAACCTTGATACATCCGAATCTTTACTGCCTGCAGCACGTATGGTAGACGGAATTCTGTATGTAAGTCCGAACGCATTCAAACTCTTGTTAAATGATGTAACCATCAATAAAGACGAAATTTACATCGTTCCACAACAAAGTCAATTGGCCGCTGACACTAACACGCAAAAAGGCAAACGAAACGGTATCGAAACATTCTTACCGGATCAAGGAGATAAAGTAATTCCATACGAAGAAGAGGAAACCAAAGAAAAGAAACCTCTTATTACGGTAAAACGAACTAACACCAAAACAGATACCAAAGACACAGAGAATACCGAATATGTACGCTCTAACGGATTAAACAGATAATAAAATCTTTCATATAGCTACATACAATTTAGCACCTTATAACTTAAAGAAGGCAACTCATCACCATGATGAATTGCCTTTTTTTATGATTTTTGCTAGTTTATTATTCTTGTTATTTTATATTGTTACTTTATTGTTTCTTCTTACCCTTTACGTCTCAATACAGTTTATTGCTTACTATTTTTTGACAGATTATCTAAGCTATCTTTTGCCGAGTCCATACTCCGCTTCAGATCCTTCATGGATTCTTTTATGTCCGGCGCTGTAAGGCCAGATTTGTCGATACCCTTTGCAGAGTCAGAGGCACGCCTACTATTTTCCCTAGCTTGTTTCATATCGTCTTTAATGCGAGTCATATTTTCATCAATTTCATCAAATGACTCATCATACAGAATAAAATTACTGCCTCCGTGAGACGTAATATTAAGCGGCCCCATCGTAAGCTGTCCATCATCGATACGCAGAGCATCCGTAGTGATAGTGGTGATTTTCGTATGTACTTTCACATCGCTAAAGGATAAATGTCGCCCTTTATTGTGAAAGTTTCCCGTAATGCTTTGAATCGGAATCAGCATATAGTGCCCTTCACCAGACCAGAAGTTCCCCCATACCTCCATGTCTCGAGGTTGGCCTTCACTTTTAAAGTTCAAATTTGCCGATACGGGCACGAGAAACTCAGGAGCCTTGAGGGCTACACTACTGTCTAAATCCTTTGCTACACCAGTAATCGTATAGGCTCGAGTGTCCAAATTATATACACCCTTAGCCTCCAATTTACCGCTGTATACATTGGCACTAACGTTTTCAAAATTCAAAATACCATCTTGGTACGTCACATCTCCTACTACATTCTCAAAAGTAAGTGCAGGAATGCGTAAAATAGGCATCGTCACACGCCCTTTAGCAAAAGGACGGTTAAAATCACCTGTTACCTTTGTAAGCAAGGTCATGGCATCATGAATATTTTCACCAAAGCCTAGTGATGATGGATCCACCCCTTTCACATCAAATTGTAGATCCAGTTGAGGCATGCGATGCTTTAAAACATCCTTTAAATCTACACGACCTCTTAATACGAGACCATCCCCTATGGCGGTGCCACCAAATTTGCCCGTCTCCATATCGATACGAATGGCTCGCTTACTATCAAGATCAATTTTTGAGTTTACATTCTTTATCACATAATGGCGATTTCTATTAAAAACCTCTAACTGACTATTTCTAAGTGTAATCTTAAGATCTAAATGTTGACCTTGCCAATTAAAGTTACGTACTTTCTTACCTAGTTCCTCTTGCCGTTCTTGTGTGGTCTTTTTAGGTGCTTTTGGACGAGGCTCTACCTCATTAATTGGTTTATTTACATCTGGAGATATGGGCGCGAAATCCAACCGATTATTATCGTCCAAATCAATGACTATAACCGCATCATCTAATTCAATGCCCTTGATAGCGGAGGACTTAAAATTACGTGTCACCACATCCCACATATTGACGCGGACTTTCCCACTTGGTGCATTGAGCAACTCATGCCCTTCTGGGTCCTTCCAAACAAGGCCTGTAAAAGTCAAAGTTCCCCATGGTGTAGCAGATAAACTTTCAACAGTAACCGTACCGCGCATCATAGTTTGTCGAGCCATAACCTCATTAAAAATAACGCCCATTCCACGACTAGCAATGGTTGCTAGTACAAAGACTATAATCGCTCCAATGGCAAGAAAGGCAGCAATGCCTTTTAGGCCTTTCTTATACAATTGTTTATATTTTGTCCAATAAGAACGTATATAATGTTTCATAGCCCTATTATAACATATTCAAATCACAATACCCATGTGGTGTTGCCTGTATCAATCATATTGACCATAAGAAACTCTTTTCCATACAAAAAGCGCCTTGCTCACAGAAAACTCTGCATGCAAGGCGCCGTTACCTAACTATTTTATAAAAAAGGCAGCAAATTTATAGAGTAAAAGTGCACCCACAAATGTGAGTGCACTGTATATATTGCAATAATCAATATTATGCTTTTACTTCTTTACCGTATTTTACAAGGCTTTCAGCTTCGATTTCAGCTTGAGTCCGATAGTCTTGAGGAATATTGGACAAGCGAATCCAGCTACGTACAGCTTCAATTAATACGATAAGGATCATGAGGAACATAGCAGCACTAAATGCTACTAGAATCCATTTACCAGCAGGAATATAGCTGTAGAATACATTTTCATAGTCTGCAGCGATAGCCACGATAGCCATTAAGATACAAGGAATACCTGTTACCCATGCATAGCGTTTGCGGCCAAGTCTCATGATAACTGTAGTACCTACAGCCAATGTCATAGTACCTAATAATTGGTTAGATACACCGAATAGAGGCCAGATAATACCGATGTTACCTTGTAGAACTAGGTAGCCCCACAAGATACAAATTAAAGCGGCACAACCATACACACCAGGAGCCCAGTGTTGGTCGTTGAATTTAGGATGGAAATGACCTAATAATTCTTGAAGTAAGTAACGACCTACACGAGTACCAGCATCGATCAATGTCATGATGAACAATGCTTCGAACATGATACAGAAGTGATACCAGTAACCCATCAAGTGATCCATATTAGGCAATCTGGAGAATATATGAGCCATACCTACTGCAAGGGATACGGCACCACCAGGACGGTGCATCAAGTCTTCACCAACCATTGCAGACAATGCTGGTAATTCATGAACTTTAAGGCCTAAAGCTTTGAAAGACTCAACTGTGGAGTTAATCGCAAAGTAATCATCTGGATGCAATGCAGTGGCAGCAATCAACGCCATCATAGCGATGAAGCCTTCTGTTAACATCGCACCATAACCGATAGGTAAAATTTCTTTTTCATTAGTAAGCATTTTAGGTGTTGTACCTGTAGCAATAACAGTATGGAAGCCAGATAACGCACCACATGCGATAGTAATGAAGATGTAAGGGAATACGGAACCTTTCAATACAGGTCCGCCGCCCCAGATGTAAGGAGTTACAGCTGGCATTTGAATTTCAGGCATTACAATGATAATACCAAGCGCCAATGCACCGATTGTACCGATTTTAAGGTATGTGGACAAATAGTCACGAGGAGCAAGTAACAACCATACTGGCAATGCAGCTGCAAAGAAACCATACACAGCAAGCATAATTTCAATAGTTTGCAAGTCGTATGTAAACCAAGATGCATATTCGCTAGCCGCTACATTTGGACCGTAGATGATAGCTGCGAAGATTAAGGCTACCCCAATAATAGTCGCCTCTTGGATTTTACCAGGACGCAACCATTTCAAATAAATACCAATAAAAATAGCGATTGGAATGGTAGCAAATACGGAGAAGAATCCCCAAGGAGAGTTATGCAATGCATTAGCTACTACTACAGCCATACCAGCAAGGGTAATGATCAATAGGAATAAGGTAGCGAGCATAGCACCAAAACCAGCAAGTTTACTGATTTCTTCGCGAGCAATATCCGCAATCGATTTACCATCATAACGAACGGAAGCAAACAAGATAACCATATCATGTACAGCACCGGCTAATACGGAACCAATTAGGATCCATAATGCCCCAGGTAAATACCCAAACTGTGCTGCGATAACAGGACCTACAAGTGGACCTGCACCAGCAATTGCTGCAAAGTGATGACCAAAGGTTACCCATTTGTTGGTTGGCACGTAATCGTGACCATCATTGTGAACCATAGCTGGCGTTGGACGATATTGATCCAATGTCAGTACCTTAGCCGCTATAAAAGCCCCATAAAAGCGGTACGCTAAAATTAGAATACACGCGGAGGCAATAACTAAGTAAATACCATTCATAACCATATAAACACCTCCAATAATCACGTGACATGGAGTATATGAATATTACTGATAAAACTTATGTATCGTATCCATGCCACAATGGCTTCCTAAAATGTTAGTACTTACAACATTATTGTATAACTAATCAACAAGGTGTCAATTATTAATTTCTCATTTTGAAAGTTAAGTATAACTATAAAGCATAATAACGGCATTCTCTACCTATGAGATGCCGTTATTACCCTAGATATATTGGTTACTGAATGACTCATTCTTATCTGTAATAAAAGATAGCTATATCCCTATTCTCCTGCTTTCCTATAAGTTTTTGTAATAGTCCCAAATGTACGCAACAAATTTAGACCTACGACACCACTTTTTTCGGGATGGAATTGCATTCCATACACTCTACCACGTTCTACAATACCAGGTACATCGATACCATAATTTGCAGTAGATGTGATATATTCAGGATCTGTATCCACATAATAGGAATGAACGAAATATGTATATTGATCATCTACATTGCTAAAAGCACTATGAGGCTGGTGTACTACATTTTTATTCCAACCCATATGAGGCACGCTAAGGCCAAGGTTGCGAGGAATTTCTTTTACCTTACCGGGAATAAGGCCTAAACCGGGCGTTGGGCCGTATTCTTCAGATTCTTCAAATAAAAGTTGCATCCCTAAACAAATACCTAATAAAGGTATATCCCGTTTTACTACTTCATAGATAACATCGACTAAACCACGCTCTTTTAGAACTGCCATCGCTGGCGCATATGCGCCTACACCTGGCAAGAGAACACCATCAGCATTTAATATAGTCGCCGAATCTGCCGTTAGCACTGCATCAATGCCAATGTAAGCTAAGGCTTTCTGGACATTGAAGGTATTCCCTGCATCATAATCTATAATGGCAATCATAATAAACTCCATTCTATAGGGTAAAACACGATAAGATTAAACAAAACGTATTACGAATTGTATGTTATTCTATACAAATCAATTCATGAAGTCTCTTAATATCTTACGCATAACATCCCCATCTTGAGGCATGGGAATCGTAAGACGTAACCATCCTTCTCGTTGACCTCGGCGCACTTGGTAACCTGATTTGAGCCAAGCATCTGCAAGACCTTCTGCATCAGGCACTGCAAAGAAAATAAAATTAGCTTCGCTTTTATAGTAATGAATACCTAGCTCATCAAAGAGGCTTTCCCATTTTGCCCGTTCCTCTGCATTTTGAGAGACCGTTCTCGCCACAAATTCTTGATCACCGAAAGCGGCTTCTGCAGCCACTTGAGATAAGGTATTCAAATTGTACGGCAAGCGAATGGTTTGCATATAATTTGCCAATTCTATAGGTGTCATCATGTAACCTACACGGTAATTGGCAAGGCCATAGGCTTTCGAGAAGGTACGCATGATAGCTACATTAGGGAACTCATCCAAGAGCGCACGTGCCGTAGGAACTGCTACGGAAGTGACAAAATCGATATAAGCCTCGTCTACGATGACTAAGGTTTCCTTTGGTATAGCTGCTACAAATTTGCGGATATCTTCAACAGACTCATAGGTGCCCGTTGGGTTATTAGGATTACAGATCCACACAAGGCGTGTCGTTTCATCTACAGCTTTCACGAGAGCAGAAAAATCATACTGTCCCGTTTCAAAATCAGCTGGCACCTCGCGAATCTCAGCACCTTCCACGAGGCCATTCAAGGCATATTCCGAGAAGGCTGGTGCACTTACTACGATGGAGTCACCAGCAGTAATCAATGTTTTATTGACCATGGCGATGACCTCATCGAGACCTACGCCGATGACGAGTTGCTCAGGTTGTACCTGCCAGTAGTCAGCGAGTTTCATACGCAAATCGGAGGCGTTGCCATCCGGATAATAGTTGGCATCATTATGAGTTACATAGCTAAGGATAGCCTCCCGTACCAATGGCGATGTGCCGTATGGATTTTCATTTGCCGACAAGCGCACCAATCTGTCGATACCAAGGCGCTCTTTCACCGCTTCAGCCGGCTCCTCAGGTATATAAGGTTTCAATGTACGAATTATCTCTTTCATAGGCTATCCTTTCTAACTATTTTCTTAACGCATATAACTCATATAACACATAAAAGACACATATGAACTCCACCAGAGCTCATATGTCCGAGCTCATAATAGGATATACATTATAAGTTTGTAATTTCTGGTCGATCCGTAGTCTTGCTAACAACCCCTTCGCGGCTCGCTAGCTCAGCTTCAATGGCTTCGTACGGGATATTTTTCTCCGCTAATAACACGAGCAAGTGATATAACACGTCTGCTGTTTCGTAAATCAGTTCCTGTGGATCTTCATTTTTTGCGGCGATAACGACTTCCGTTGCCTCTTCCCCCACCTTTTTCAAGATTTTATCGAGCCCTTTGTCGAATAAATAATTCGTATAAGAACCTTCCTTTGGCTGTACCTTGCGATTTTTAATAATTTCGTATAATTCGTTCAGTGTTTGCTGTGCCATGTTTAACTCCGTTCTACTTCATTAAAAAAACAGCTTGTGCGCCCTGTGTGACAGGCAGGACCTTCAGGCTTAACTTGTATGAGCAAGGTGTCGCCATCACAATCTAGGGCCATGCTCACCACGTGCTGCACATTACCGCTAGTGCCACCCTTATGCCATAACTCTTCACGAGACCGAGACCAAAACCACGTTTCCCTTGTTTCTAGTGTCTTGTGAAAGCTATCTTCGTTCATCCACGCTACCATGAGGACGTCCTTAGTTTCCGCATCCTGCACAACCGTTGGCAACAAGCCATTTCCTTTTTCAAAATCCGGTTTCATATTCTATCCTTTATTAAAAGTAATCACCAATCTGTTATCCTATATTAGCTTGTATCTCTATCTATTGCTATTTCTATTTTCTGTTTATCTATAAACAAACTATTTAACTAACTCTGAACATATAGACTAGCAAAGAGTTTACGAGAGATAGTAATTTTTTAAATCTGTTTTAGCGTACTGTAATTCCGTGAGCTCGTAGTTCTTGTTTGAGTTCAGGAATTTTAACTTCTCCGAAGTGGAATATAGATGCCGCCAGTGCACCGGTAACGCTGGTTTGCTTAAAGAGATCTATAAAATCCTCAACCTTACCTGCCCCTCCAGAGGCGATGATAGGTACATTTACGACGGACTCTAGAGCCTTATATAGTTCAATATCAAAGCCGGATTTCGTGCCATCTTTGTCCATACTTGTCACTAATAACTCTCCTGCTCCACGAGCTACGGCCTCTTTAGCCCAGTCGAGAGCTTTCCATTCTGTACGGTTGCGCCCACCATGAGTGTAAGCATACCATTCACCAGTTTTTTCATCGGTTTTCACGTCAATGGCTACAACCATGCATTGATTGCCAAATTTTTGAGCCCCTTCTGTGATGAGCTCAGGGTTAGCGAGAGCCGCGGAGTTCAAAGATACCTTGTCCGCACCAGCTTTCAACAAAGCCGTCATATCATCAACGCTCTTGATACCGCCCCCCACGGTAAGTGGCATAAATACTTGTGTGGAGATTTCTTGAACCACATCGCGCATAGTGGTCCGCGCATCAACGGTGGCCGTAATGTCTAAAAATACGAGCTCATCAGCTTGTTGCTGCTCATAGGAGCCCGCAATGTCTACGGGACTGCCTACGTCTATGAGATTAACAAAATTAACCCCCTTTTTTACGCGCCCATCATCTACATCTAGGCAAGGAATAATCCGTTTCGCTAACATAAAGCTCCTTTCCATCGAGTGTCACTCAATATATTCCATTGGTTGCGGTCAATAATTAATTTGAGAGCATCACGATCATTTCTATTATTTCTGCTGATTGTACTCGGCGATTTCCTCTAGTGTAATCGTGCCCTCGTACAGAGCCTTACCCACGATACTATCCTTAACGCCTTTTTGTTCTAGGGATTTAATATCCGCCAAATTACGAACACCCCCAGAGGCAACGATACGTGCTGTAGGGAATTCTTTTTGCAAATTTCCAAGTAACTCTTCATTGGCCCCCTGCATCGTACCATCCCTGTCTACATCGGTAACGATGAAATACTTTGCCCCACCTTCAACCATGGCACCGATTAAATCGGTCATCGGCACGTCGGATTGGTCGAGCCAACCTTCAGCGGCGACCTTGCCATTTTTCCCATCTACACCGATAACGATGCGCTCCGCACCGTATTCAGCGATAACCTGCTTTGTAAGCTCCGGATTTTTAAGCGCTACAGATCCTAAGATAACGCGGTCTACGCCCAAGCTTAAATAGAGGTCAACGGCATCTTTATCTCGAATGCCACCTCCAATTTCAAGGATGCCTGTGAAAGCTGCACGCACTGCTTTTACAATGTCTATATTTACAGGCTTGCCCACCTTGGCGCCATCTAAATCGACAAGGTGCAAGGCTCCAACCTTAGCTGCTTCATATTGTTTTGCTTGATTTACTGGATCAGGATTGATGACCGTTTCCTGTGTGAAATCACCTTTATAGAGGCGAACACTGCGCCCATCTTGTAAATCTATAGCTGGAAAAATCATAGGTTCTCCTTTATTAAATGACTGTATTAAATAACGCCCTTTGTAGAATTTACGCCTTGAATATCTGGGTTAATAGTAACTGCTTTGCGCAACGCACGACCCGTTGCCTTAAACATGCTTTCAATAATGTGGTGTGTATTGCGACCATATAAATTGCGCACATGCAAATTCATAGCAGCGCTCATCGCAAAAGCTTGGAAGAAGTCCTCCACTAGCTCTGTTTCAAAGTTACCACCTAAAACGGGCGTACTCCATTCCCCTTGGAAAACGAGGTACGGACGACCACTCAAGTCGATGACAACTTGCGTCAATGCTTCATCCATAGGAACCCAGGCGTCGCCGTAGCGCTCGATGCCAGCTTTATCGCCAAGGGCTTTCACCAAAGCCTGACCTAATGCAAGTCCAACGTCCTCAACCGTATGATGAGCATCTACATATGTATCGCCCTTTGCCTCTACCACAAGGCCAAAACGGCCGTGCTTCGCCAATAGCGTCAACATGTGGTCAAAGAAGCCTATTCCGGTCGAGACGGAGCTCGTTTGCGCCCCATCAAGGGTAATTTTTACTGTAATATCTGTTTCTTGAGTGGTGCGTTGCACCGTACCTGTGCGTATCATAACGACCTCTATACTTCAAATTTATTTTTATAATCTATATTTCTAATCTATATTTTCACTGTATATTTTAAATACACATATAAATATAGATGCCAAATCTATTTTCTAATATTTTTTATAAGCTATTTTTCAAATCGTACTTCGATGGCACGAGCATGCGCTTCGAGGCCTTCCGTACGAGCCAATGTAGTAATGTGTTTTGCCACTTCTTCTAGACGTTCTTTTGTAAATTGTGTGAAAGACGTACGTTTCACAAAGTCATATACGCCTAACGGAGATGAGAATCGCGCCGTACCACTAGTAGGCAATACGTGGTTCGTACCACCTACATAATCGCCCAATGGCTCAGACGCATAAGCGCCGAGGAATACGGAGCCTGCATTTTGAACGAGGCTCATATAGTTCATTGGATCTGGCAATTGGATTTCCAAGTGTTCTGGAGCCACTTCGTTCATCACCGTGAACATGTCTTCAATGCTGTCCATAATGGCAATATAACTATTGTTTTCAATAGCTGGACAAGCGATGCTTTCACGAGGTAACAATTTAAGTTGACGTTCTACCTCATCGGATACGGCATTTGCTAAGCTTTCACTGGTAGTCACCATAATGGCGCGCGCACGAGGGTCATGTTCCGCTTGGGATAAGAGATCTGCTGCGAGATGCACTGGATTTGCGCTGTCATCGGCGATAACACCAATTTCACTTGGGCCCGCAATCATGTCGATATCGACTTGACCAAACACTTGACGTTTTGCCGTTGCCACGTAAATATTGCCAGGACCTACGATTTTATCTACCTTTGGAATCGTTTCCGTACCATAAGCAAGGGCCGCCACACCTTGGGCACCGCCCACTTGATATACCGCATCAACGCCGGCAAGCTTTGCAGCACCTAATACGGCAGGATTAATGCCATCCTTTTGAGGGGGCGTAACCATAACGATTTCTTTTACCCCTGCGATTTTTGCAGGCAAAGCAGTCATGATAATGGTCGAAGGGTACGCGGCTGTACCACCAGGAACGTAGAGACCAACACGAGCCAAGGGGATCACCTTTTGACCGCGGATGATGCCCGGTGTGTCCATATCCACAAAACCTTGCTCGATTTCACGGCTGTGGAATTCTGTAATGTTTGCCTTTGCCTTTAATAATGCGGCTTTCAAATCATCAGATAGAGACTCATAGGCTGCATCGATTTCCTCTTGAGGTACCTTGAAATCTTCGATGGATACGCCATCAAATTTTTCAGAATACGCTTTGAGAGCCGCATCACCGTTAGTCCGGACATCAGCAATGATATCGTACACGCGACGTTCAATTTCCATATCTGTAGTTTGCTGTGTATAATCACGTACGATACCGAGCATCGCCTCTAGTGATTCCTTATATATTTTCATCTGTCGTCCTTCTTCCTACTCGAGCTATCAGTATCGCTAGTTAGATCTATTATTCATTCCATATATTAATAGTTTTATCTGCTATTAATCCTAAATCTTACTAGCCAAATATATGATTCACTCTACATCTTATTTATTAATTGCTTCTGAAAGCTGATCAATGAGTTTAAAAATAGTATTTCTCTTTTGTTTTAAAGCTAATGGATTGGCTACGAGACGTGTAGAAATTGGTTGCAACCAGTCGAAAATTTCTAAACTATTCTCACGCAAAGTTGTACCCGTTTCCGTAATATCTACGATAGCATCAGCTAGCCCTACGAGTGGAGCCAGCTCAACGGAGCCTTCAATTTTGATGATTTCTACATCTTGAGCTCCAAAGTATTGTTTTGTAACAGTTGGATATTTCGTACCAATTCGTTGTCGACGACCTTCTTTAGGGTCATAGCCTGCCAAGGACGCCAAAATAAATTGGCATTTACCCGTTTGTAAATCAAGCATTTCATAGCTCGTATCGTCTTGTTCATCTAGAACATCACTACCGACGATACCGAGGTCCACAACGCCATTTTTCAAATACGTCGTTACATCCGGCCCCTTTGCGAGGATGACCTCCATAAAATCTCCCAAAGAGATAATGAGCTTACGCGCCTTATTATGTAATGGTTCACAATCTACGCCACATGCTTCTAGGAGTGGAATAAAATCCTTTTCTACGCGCCCCTTCGTAAGAGCGATACGTAATGTATCGTTATCTTGAACTTTGCTTTTACCTTGCAAGGTAATCTCAGTCAAAATGTCAATGTTGAAAGCCATCCCCACAGCCGGCATCGGTGTACCATCAAAACTAGATAACAGTCCGTCATAACGACCACCACTGACGATGTATTGAGACACGCCGTCCACATAGCCTCTAAACGTAAGGCCTGTGTAATAGGATTGAAGCGGTTCCGTAGATACATCGATGCGAACCTGTTGCCCCGTTGCTTCCACTTGATTTGCCATATCTACGAGATTATCTAAAATGCGCTGCGCCGCTGCAGGCAAGATAATCTGATTTAGCTCATCCTTAATATCTTGAACCGTACTAAACAAGCGAGGCCATACAGTTAAGAATGGATATAGCGCACTATTTTTAAAGTCAGAAATCAACTCGTTATATCGTGGCAAGTATTTAGTGAATAACGCCTCTAAGAGCTCTGCTTTTTCATCATCGCTAAGTCCTAGAGCATCGGTAATAGCACGAGAAAAACGAGCATCCCCAATTTCGAGCAACAAATGATTACCCAACTGAGCTTCGTTCACCTCTTTAATAATCTTGAAGCACTCTTGCTCAGCCTCAAGCCCTTCGTAGCCTACCATCTCGATGCCACCTTGCGTCACTTGGTTAACATCACCACGGTGCTTTTTATTTTTCATAAACACATCGCCCAAATAGTAGAACGTGCGAGGCAATTCAATATTTGTTGTCGCCAAGAAACGACCGATAGGCATTGTCAAATCAGGACGAATTACGACGGGCACTTCAGAACTATCCATGAATTCGTACATATGTTGACCGCGCCCCATTGCATAGCCATTGAATACATCTTTGTACTCTACAAGAGGCGTAGAAATCTTTGTGTATTGACGATTTCGACAAAGACCGAGTACATATTGACTCACATCATCCTTACGCTCTGCTACGATCCCTATATCATCGCGGAAACCAGTAGGTAATTGCTGCTGTACCATCGTAAACATCCTTTCTATCAATTGATTCATATCATTTCTCGTGTTTTTGAAAACTATATACCTATATTAACCTTTTAAGTTATATGACGATTTAAGTCATCTAGCTATTCAGTTTACTATGAGAAAAAATTTACCTATATCGATACTTTTTTATTTTATCGCTTTACTTTACTAAAGTATGAAATCATAATATAACGGTTCTATAGAATTGTCAATAGAACCGTTAATATTTCATATATTTACTATAATAATGATTTTATGCTAGCCCCAAACTCGTTCTATATCTGCCACACTATGTGCATCAGAGCCCAATACAAATGGCACACCAATGATAGCCGCCATGCCTTGAATGAAGCGGCTTGGGTACATTTCACGGCAGTCAGGTTTGAAGAAGCCGCTCATGTTGTAGTCTAGCTCGCGACCTTGAACGCGCATGATATGCAAAATATCGCTTACCACCTGCGCATTGCGACGATCTAAATGACGTTCAAAGCCAAAGTGATGTTGGTATTTCTTGATTAAATCAAAGTGCCCAATACGTTTAGGTGTATATTCACCGAGGTCAGCACGCACGGCTTGGCGCACGGTGGAGTAATATTTGTAATATAACTCATATTGTTTTTCGATCCACGGCCCAAAGCCTTTTTCAAATTCTTCTGGACTGTAGTCTAAGCAGTAAAAGGCATTATTAAGGCCTTCCATAAAGTGAACGGATAAAATATTATCATCCGTCAACGGACCATAGCGATCTAAGAACTCTTGAATGTCTGATTCAAAGCCTGGAATATAATCGACTTCAAAACCGAGAGAAATATCGATATGTGTGCCATACGCACGTTGTAATTGACGACCCAACTCTAAGTAAGTATCAACTTCATTTAATTTCAAAGACGCTGTATCATAGGCCTTTTTATCACCACCATATTCTGCAGCAAAAGCTGTTGGCAATGGTGCATGTTCTGTAAGGCATACCTTTTCGATACGCAACTCGATGGCCTTTTCTATCATCATCGCAGTTCGGTCCCCACTACCATGTGGACACAATTCCGTATGCACATGACCGTCCACGAGACGGCTACGATATTTACTATATCCAACGAACTGCCGTTCATCTTTCATGTTCATTCAATCACCCCTATTCGCCCTAACCCCTGGCGAACCCTTATCTATAATCTATACATCATTAATATAACGTATTAATATCTATCTTTTACTATACTAATTATTATACCAATAATGCGTATGTTTCGGTATCCTGATATTTACCATGTTTGAATCCAACTTGAGGCGTTAAACCACAATAGGTAAAGCCAAATCGCGCGTGTAACTTGGTGCTGCCTTCATTGCCAGCCGTAATAACGGATACCACATTGTGCAATAACGGATTATTTTTTGCTATTTCTAAAATATGAGCCATCAGTTGTGTAGCGATCCCTCTACCGCGATAATCTTGATGGATATAGATAGATAATTCGACGGTACTTTTATAGGCCTCTTTAGGTCGATATGGTGAAAGCGATGCATAGCCTGCTACAATCCCATCAATGGTACCTACCACAATAGGATGGTGCTCATCGCTATGAGACTCATACCACTCCTGCCACTCTGACAACGTACGAGGTTCAAGATCAAGCGTGGCTACGCCGTTTACAGCCTCGTAATTGTAAATATCTAAACAAGAGGCTATATCATTCCTTGTAATTGGTCGTATTACTAATTCACTCATAAGTATTCCTCAAAACTGTAGGTATCCTAAAAATATTATTTCTATTTAACATAATATATAAAAATAGCCCACATACGCAAGAAAAAGGACGAACTATTCGTATAACATACCATTTCACTTTTATCCATCTTTTGAGGTAAGAATTACATATTTTACATCTATATCCCCAATACAACAAAACTGAGTGGTAAAAACAACGTTTTTTACCACTCAGCCTATACATTTTGAAGCATATATAAGTAAAAAGCTCTTATTTTACTTATATACTTTTATCATATTTTTTATTATGACTATTAAAGCTAGTACATTTCTATAGGAGCAAAATTATACTCTTACTTGATATATAAGAAAATTACACAATAACAAATAAAAGTATTGTAATAGCAATTAAGGCACTAATAACAGTATAGTCGATTCTTTTCAATCCTACGGATGCGGCAAAGCTGTGTGTAGGGCCACCAAAACCACGTAGTTCCAAGGATAACGCCATTGTTTCGGAGCGTCCCAAGGATTTTAACAGCAATGGTTGAATAACAGATGCATAGGATTTGATACGCTTAATGAAGTTGCCTTCTAGAGATAAGCCACGGCAAGCTTGCGCCTCTTGTACAGCATGGCTTTCAGCAATGAAGTCAGGCACGAAGCGGAGCGCAGCAGTGAACATAAATGCATATTCATAAGGAATTTTGCATTGTGTTACGAGCGCGGCCGTAAGGTCTTGTAATTTTGTAGTTGCCAACAAGCCTATAAAGACAAGTGTCATAGCCAACATTCGTAAGCCGGATACGATGGCAGAGGTTACATCGCCGCTGCCAAGGAATTGGATGAGGCCAAGGAATACAGCGAAACTAGTTAATGCCAACACGGCTTTGCGTTGTTTGAATAACAACCCTGCCAAAAACAGTACACCGAGTTCTACTACGACTAATGCCAATAGCGATGCCCAGTCGCGCAAGAGAATGGCCCATACGGATACAGCGAGGGTCATCAAGATTTTTGTTAACGGTACTAAACGTTCCATATGTCCCTCCTATTTTCCGCTCAACTGAGCCACTAACTTAGATTTCAATTCATCCATAGATTTGCAATAGCCTAAGGATGGTACCGCTAGTGAAAGTTCCACACTTGGCGGTTTTGTAAGGCCTAAATCCTGCAATTCATCCGTAGATTTCTTGAATAATTCTTCTGGACTGCCGTCAAAGGCAACGGTTTGGTTGCCCATGATGATAGCACGGCTACATTCGCTAGCCATGATTTCCATATCATGGGTAATAAGAAGGATTGTGATACCTTCTGAATTAAGCTGACGCAATAATGCTAATAGCTCTTTAGTTTCCTTACCATCTTGACCACTGGTTGGTTCGTCAAGGATGAGGATTTTAGACTGCATAGCCAACGCAGAAGCAATGGCAACGCGTTGCTTTTCGCCGCGGCGCAATGTTGGAGGATAGGCTTCACGCAAATGACCGATGCCTGTGCGCTCCAAGACTTCATCAACGATACGCTTCACTTCGGCTTTACTGCGCCCCAAGGACTCAGGTCCGAAGGCAACCTCTGTGGCTACGGTAGGTCTGAACATTTGGCGATCTGGCTGTTGAAATACGTAGCCGATAAATTGTCCCCGTTTAGACGGCGGCATGGACGTAATATCTCTGCCGTTATAATACATGTGGCCTTCCCTAGCCTTTTCGAGGCCTACGAGCAAACGCGTAATAGTCGTTTTGCCGCAACCATTACGGCCACCGATAGCGATATATTCGCCTCCTTCGATGGTGAAAGTCACGTCTCGGAAAATATCTACGGCTGGCACATAGCCAAAACGGATGTTTTCAACCTTAAGCATGAGCGCCACCGTCCTTTCCTGGTACATCATCAACGCGTTGAACTGGTTGTCTATTTTCTACTATATTAGATTGATCAGCAAGATTATCTACTGTATTTCTTTGATTAGCTGGAGAGTTGCTTTTACCATGTACCTCAGTTTGTATTGCGTGAGCCATTTCAATTTGGTGCAAGCCCTTGATAGCAGACTCGATGCTGAGCCAAGGTTCATCACTGTGAAAGCCGGCTTGTTCTAGTTCCATGTACGTAGTAAACACGGATGGCAATGCATCAACGTGAATATTGTGTTCATACATATAACGAAGCGTAGTAGGCACATCGTCATCACAGGCGATAGAACCATTTACCATGAGGGCCATGCGGTTAGCGTACGGCAATACGGCATGCAAATCATGGTCGATAACAACAACGGTAATGCCGTGTTTTTGGTTCAAGTCACCTACGAGGCGATATAATTCTGCGGTCCCATCTGGATCGAGGGAGCTTGTCGGTTCATCAAGAACAAGTACGGTTGGATTCGTAGCCAATACAGAAGCGATAGCTAAACGTTGGCGTTGACCACCAGATAAACTTGTAATCTTGCGATCTTCTAAGCCTACGAGGCCAACTTGCTTAAACACCTCTTCAGAACGAGCTTTAATAGTTTCACGATCATAACCGCGGTTTTCCATAGCAAAGGCCACTTCTTCACGAACTGTCATCGTTACGAGCTGTGTATCGTAGTCGGCTAGAACTACACCGATATGGTTCGCTAGTTCTGGGATTTCCATTTGCGTAGTCGCATGACCATCTACAAAGACCATGCCTTCTAGACGTCCACCATAGAATTTAGGCACCGCCCCTACCATCGCCATACAAAGGGTGCTTTTACCACAACCTGCAGGGCCTGTAACAACGAGAAAATCACCTTCATTTACATCAAGATTGATATTTTCAAGGGATGGTGTAGTCGCCTTAGGATGATAGTAATTTACGTGCTCAATGGATATTTTAGCTTGGCGCTCAGGCAAGATAGTCAAGCGACTATGATCAGATGTCAATTGATCTGCATTTGGCAACATGCCACGTTTAGAGAATAAACGTTGTGCCGGAATATACAAAATTGGTGTAATGGCACCATTCAAGGCCCCTACAATGAGTACCAATGGCCACATGCCGTACATGTACACATTATTTGGCAACCCAAGCACTTGCCACAAAATGGTAACAAAGATACCGCCAGATACAACAGTTGCTAAGAAGCCAGACACGACAGGCGTTAAATCAAAGCCACCAATTTTACGGAATTTCATGGACAACATAGCGCGCGTTACGAGAGCCGCCGTCAAAGCACCACCCGGCTCAGACAATAAGTTGCCATAAGGGAACGCTGACTTAGATGTCAAAACATTGATGAGAGCCGCCACGAGACCAATCCCCAAGGTTTGACTCAAACTAGGACGAGTCAATAAAATAGCTACGCAGTACGTAGCAATCGTCCAGTTCGGCGTTACCCCAGCCACACTAGGGCTCACCAAATGCAAAATCGTGCCCAATGCGAGCATCAATGTGCTAACAGTAACCCATCTAAACTGGCCACCCTGCACATGCGTGTACACAAGATCCTGAATCCGTTCCATAATAGCCTCATTTCTATAAAAATATATATGGATTTATTTTAACATTCTTCGAGGATTTGTGAAAGACTGGAGGCTATCCGTAATATTAATATTCAATCACCTAATTCATAGATAAACACATAGGAAATAGTTTTCTACATTCTCCATTTACACAAAAGAAAGAGGCTACGTAAGTAGCCTCTTATCAATGTTTAATATACTATCAAAATATATTGAAGCTAGAAATTCTATGCCATATATCCAAATCTAGTATATACATACTCAAAGACATCTCCACGGCAAACTTCTATTTGTTGTTCATCGTAGCTTTCTGGAAGTTCTCTCCAAAGAATATCACGAATTAGATTTTGTATTTCTGCTGTTGTTTCATCCTTATCTGTCCAGTGATCCATCCTTGAAATAGCTTCTGTTATTTTGCTATACATCTCTGTAGCAGTACCTTTTAGTTTCTTAATATCTGCTTTATTAGGATTATCTTTTTTTAACAAATCAAAAATAGCCAATTCATCATCAGTGGTAAACCCTTCACGGATATAACGAGATTCCTCTTCCGATAACTCTTGTACTAACTGTATTAATGCTTCAAATGTTTTTTCTATATTAGTACGGTCTTTTCCAGAGTTATACTCTTCAATAATTTGTCTATAGCGCTCAAAGTAATCCCTACGATTAGGATTAGCTGCTACCAGTCTATCCAAACTACATTCAATAAACTCGCCTAAATCCCTGAATAATAGGTTCTTATATTTAACCCTCGTAAACTCTTTACGCAGGATATTAAAATTGATAGCACTAATATCAATACGAGTTATATACTCTGAACCAATTGCATCTTCTGTTTGCCCTAGAGATTCTTTCATCCCTATATGTTCACTAATAATCGCATTTATAGTAACCATCAAGTCAGTAGTATCTACATCTCGTTTTTTAGGCTTTAACATCCGATGTATTGCTGCAATCGTCTCATATACTTTTCGTGTATCCACTGAAATATCATCACGTTCAATATATTTCATCAACTTATGTAGCTCAGATGCACAAACAGTAAAAGTTTGTTTATCTGCTACAGTACCGCAGACAGCATTAGCGGCCTCATTTAAATCAGATAATCTACTGAAAGCATTAGTCTGAGCATCAGAAAAATCTACTATATATATATCCTTTTGTTTAAAAAAGGCTATTAATATATCAATTAACTCTAGTATACGAGCAATGAGCTCCTCTTTATCGATGGTTGGATCTACACCATCATGATTACCAACATTTGCCGTATATTCAGCCAACGCCTTTTTAAGTGCTTCTACAATACCAATATAATCGATTATTAAACCATTACTCTTACCTTCATTAACACGATTAGCACGAGCAATTGTTTGCATTAAAGTATGTGCTTTTAATGGTTTATCTAGATACAAACAGGACAAACACTTTACATCAAAGCCTGTAAGCCACATAGCACACACAAACACAATACGTAATGGATTCTCTGAATCTTTAAACTCTTTATCAAGGTCTCGTTTTACCATTTTCCGTCGATGTGTTTTAATATCTAATCCCCACGCTTTAAATGTTTGGATTTCATTTTGTTCTTGGCTAATAACAACAGCCATGTCCGTTTCTTCCATCCATTTTAGTTTACGTTCTAGTTCTTGTGCTTCCTGTTGTGTTGCTGCTTTAATTCGTTTTTTTAGTTGCTTAACTTCTTCTTTCCAGTATTCCTGCACATAATCGTACATACGAACACAGGTAACTTTATTTAAGCACACAAACATGGCTTTGCCACTAGTCCACACATCGGAATAATGTCGTACAAAGTCCTTGGCAATAGAGCGAAGTCTCGGCTCAGCAGTAAGGATATGAATTGATTTTTCAAATTCCTTCTCTAACTTTTCTTGTTGTGCACTATCTAAATCTGCTGCTTCGATAGCATCAAGAATCTCATTAGTTATCTCTGGATTTTGTAAATCATCTAGCTTTGCACCACGGTTTTCATAATATAATGGCACCGTTGCGCCATCCTCAACAGCTCGTTTAAAATCATAGACCGATATATAGCCACCAAAGGTACGTTCTGTAATATTGTCATATGAAAGTAACGGTGTACCTGTAAAGCCAATACGTGCCGCTGTCGGCAACAGTTTCATCATATTATCTGCATACAGCCCATACTGACTACGATGAGCCTCATCAGACATGATAATGATGTCATGATCGGGATAAATCGGCTCTACATCAGATTTATTGAACTTATGAATCAGTGTAAAGATAAAGCTAGGGTTTCCTTTTAATTTAGCAATTAAATCTTCACCACTAGTGGCTATGCATTGTTTTGCCTTACTATCCTTGCCAAGAATGCCACAATTTTCAAAGGTATCACTAATTTGTGTATTAAGCTCTTCTCGATCTGTAAGCACTACAAAGGTTGGTGAACCTGCCATCTTGCGGCGTATCTTCTGTGCAAAAAAAGCCATAGAATAGCTTTTACCAGAACCTTGTGTATGCCAAAAGACCCCAAGTTTACCATCTTTTAATTTTCTATCAGAATACGCCTCTACTGCCTTATTTACGCCTAAGTATTGGTGATTACGAGCTAATATTTTAGCAGTACGACCATCAGAATGGTCAAAGAGGATAAAATTCTCTAGTAAATCAAGAAAGTTTTCCTTATTACAGATACCAAGAAGCATAGTTTCAAAGGCTACACTCCCTTTTTCATCCTCATCTAGACGCTTCCATTCATGAAAGAATTCATATTTACTACCAACAGTCCCCACCTTCGCCTCTAAGCCATTAGAAAGCATTACAAAGGCATTGTAATAAAATAACTGAGGAATGGTATCTAGATAATCTTTGTAGTTATCCTCATACGCATTTCGTACATCTATATCCGGCCGTTTTAATTCCATAAACAGCAAAGGAATACCATTCACAAAACCAATAATATCTGCTCGCCGATTATACAAATCACCATTAACAATAAGTTCCTTTACTGCCAAGAATTCATTATTATATACATTATTGAAATCTATAATAGCAGCCTTTTTAATCTCTGTTCTCCCATCAGGACGCTTAACCGTTACAGGAATGCCATCACGAAGATAGTTGTATTTCTCCTCGTTGATTTGTATTAAAGATGCTGTTGATATTCTACGAGTTAATCTAGTAATTGCCTCTACGATTTGTTGATCATTAATCCAAGGATTTAGTTGTTTGAGAACCTTACGGATTTCTCTAGTTAATAAGACTTCTTTATAACTAGTCCTACCAAATGTGCCATCTACTCCGAGTTGCTCTAAATTATGTGCATAGGCAACCTTCCACCCCAATTTATTCTGTAGCACATCACAAGCACTATCCTGAACTAGTTTCTCTTCCGAATAATCATGGCTCATAATAACACCTCCTTTACACCTCTATTTCCCCACTCATAATTTTAGGGAGTAAACGATCGCGGGCCTCAGTTAATCTAAAAATCATTTTTTGTTTAAGTTCTATCTGATTAAGAATAGGTTGTACAATCATAGAGAATTGTTCCAATATATCTCTTGAAGGCATTATAAACGACATACTCTTAATAATCTTCGAATTAATTGCTTTTGATATCGATGATGTATTTCCAAGAGAATCATATTCGAAATTCTTAAGATAACAATATGTGTAAGCTCTATCTAAATCATTATCAATATAAAAATGTGCAATTGCTTCATTAGTACACATGTCGATGCCAGTAATTGCCACTCGTCCAACAGTCAATTTAAAGCTCACCAAAACAGACCCTTTTGGTACTACCTTCATATTATGACGAACAATGGCCTCAGCTGTTAAATCTTCTTTACTATAAAAAGCAAAAGCCCCCGCTTCTCCCATGTCAGATATCGATATCCACGGAGTTCCTTCTCCAGAATTGGCGAACCATTGTTTTTCAGCACGAGATGGCGTCTTCCCAATAGTAATCTTAAAATAATGATCCGCACAATTTATATTCCATCCTTCTGGAACCCCATCTACAATTTCCACATTTTCATACCCAGGAAATCGTAAATCTATGAACCATTCCTTATATAAACGCTGTACAGCCTCTTCAAGGAGCTTGATTTGCTTTTGGTTATTTTCAATGAGGCTATCGTAAGCCGATAAAGCACCACCTATTCTTTTTTGTGTTTCATATTCTGGAGCTACAAATTCAAAAGACTTTATAGTATCTAATGTTATACTTGCTTGATTTGCTGCACCACGTGCTTCACCTAATACATGCCCCTGAAAAACATTTGTTTTAAGTATATAAAACAAAAAATTATTATCAAAATTTTTCTTAGGTATTAATTTAACTGCATTTTGATTTAGTAGTGCACCTGATAAATAATAGGGAACCCTAACTACTTTACCTACAACAGACTGAGGATTATTCTGCCATGAGCCAACTGTTTGAATGATAATATCTTTTTCATCTAATTCATACTCTAAATAATTACTCTTTTCTTCAGTAGGATAATATTTTAAATCCTCATTAGTAATGCTATCTAATGTAAAGTTAGAAACTCTAACAACAGGCACCCCTGAATTTACATACTTAGAACTCTTAAACGCAAAACCTTTTCTCGTTTTAATAACATCACCTAATAAAATCTTATGCCAACTCATAGCCCCATCTCCTTCATATTTTTAGAGATAGTTTCCATAAGTATATTAGATTCTTGTTGTAGTACTAATAGTTCTTCGTGTATTTCAGCCATGCGTTCTTCAAAGTTAACCCCATCATCCTCTACAGGGGCTACACCAACGTAAGCGCCTGGTGTAAGGGACCAACCTTTATCTTCAATGCTTATACCCTCATTATCACCTTTGGCTTCATTTGTGATATACGCAATTTTACATAAACCTGGTACGTCTACATATTCTCCATCGCCAAACTTTTCATATAACCATTGTGCTTCTTGGGCAATAGTTAATATTTCTTTAACAGCTTCTACCTTTTCATCGTATTCTTGTTGAATTTTTTTACCTTTACCTCGGCCCGCATCAGCAACGGCTTGTTTACCTTCTGCTTCAATAGCCTTCACTTCTTCGGAAAAAGATGCTATATGTTCAGCAAAGGTTTTATCTTCACCTAGTGTCTGACGATATTCATTAAGCAGGTCTGTATATTTCTCTACTTCTCCACGATAGAGCCAAACGATAGCATTTAAGTTTTTTAATTGCCATTCTGTCCATTCGTTTAATGTACGATCAACAACAGTATAATAATTACGGCCATCAATGAAGAGCACCTTATCTTTGATAACTTCTGATTTTGCTTTATCAAGAAACCATAAGGAACATGGTAGGGATTTTGTATAGAAGAAGTTATTGCCAACACTCATCATTACATCAACTGCACCAGTTTTAACTAGGTTTTCACGGATATCCTTATCCTTACCTTGACTATCCGTAGCAGAGGATGCCATAACGAAACCAGCTCGACCTGTATCGTTTAAATAGCTATAAAAATAAGAAATCCAAAGATAATTGGCATTGCTAATTTCCTTATTTTTATTAACGCCAGGCATACCAAATGGCAAACGTCCTGCAGCCTGTGTAGATTCAGATTTAACCTTATCTACGTTAAATGGAGGATTTGCCATAATATAGTCACAACGACCATCTAATTGATGAGCATCATTGTAAAAGCTGTTTCCTTCATCTCCAGATTTAATAACACCAGTTAAACCATGAACCGCCATATTCATTAAACAAAGCTGTGCATTATACTCAACCTTTTCTTGTCCATAAAATGTCATTGTGCTATTCGCATTCAATCCGTGAGAGTTTACAAAATCACCAGATTGAATGAACATACCACCAGATCCACAGGCAGGATCAAATAGCGTGCCATGAGTCGGTTCCAGAACATTAACAATCATTTTAACTAGAGATTTAGGCGTAAAGAACACACCATCATCGGAGGCAATATTCTTGGCAAATTTGTTTAAGAAATACTCATAGATTCGTCCAATAATATCTCCACCTACTTCATCAAGGGCAGAGTTATTAAAGATACGAAGAATTTCTGCTAACAGCTCATCAGAAAAATTGGTATAATTCTTAGGCAATATCCCTGTCAGCTGTGCACTTTGTCCTTCAATCAAAGCCATGGCATTATTGACCACTTCGCCAAGACTAGTCATGACTTGACCATCTTTGCTAGTTAAGGCTGCACCTTTGATGTCCTCCGGTAAGTTAAGGAGATAGTCATATTGTGCTTCTAGTGGTAAATAAAGAGCACTTTTAGCCTTAAAGTCACTAGCCTCTACAGGCACAATACGTCCATTACGCATAGGTCTGTCTTTTAAGATTTCAACCTCAATAAGTTTGAAACGACTATACGCATAACGCAAGAAGATTAGCCCCAATACAGGCATACAATATTGATTTGACGTCAGTTTAGATCCTGCACGTAGCGCATCTGCAGCTTCCCACAATTCATTTTCTAATTTTCGTATATTAATCATCGTTTCAATCCTTGCATTATCAATAATACCGCTAAAGCCACATAGAGGTTTAATACCGATATATGGCTTTAAGGCATGTATTTTTACGTATTTTATATCAATATTATACCATTTTAAAGATAGTCACTAGATAGTCTCTTTAACGGCCATACTATGCAGCCAAAAATCCAGATTCCAACTCTTCTCGAAGTATTTGTTTAATATTGGTTTTTGTGATTTTCAATCCACCATTAGCAGTAGCTCGTCTTACACAAGGGAATCCCTCAGTATTTTCCATGCGGTTAATAACACTACTGAATTCATCCTTTCCGTAGGTAGAATGTGGCATCGGTCCAACTATGATTAGTCTATATTTATTGTTATACATAAGGTTATTAAACTGATAGCGTTGAATATCTTCGTAATCAGTATGACATTCTAATCGGCCTTTTAACCCCATTGCATTAAAGATGCCTTGTAAATCCTTTACCTTGCAATTAGTTTCACCAATGATAAGAATTTTTCCATCAGGAGAGCCAATAGAATCATCAACCATAGTTGGTGCTAAATCTGGATAGTGATATTTTGTTAAAACCGTTTTTAGGTTATTGTTTTTAAAAGCTTGTGTAAGTTCTTCTGTAAAGTATTTAATCGCTTCACCCAATAAGGATGCCTCATTCATGATGTTAACATGTGTTACCAATTGAATTCCTCCTCTACAATTAATTCTTTTTGACGACTTAATGTTTTTAGTTCTTCTTTTACAGTTTTGATTTCAGTTTCTATCATTCGTATACGATTAACCACTTCTTTTTGTCTTTCAATAGAAACTTTAGGAATTTGCAGTGTTTTCAAATCTTTAAGAGATAAAGACTTAATTAATTGACCTACTGCAAATCGTTCTATTTGTTCACGACCAGCCTTACTATTAAAGTAGAGTGCTAGGTATGGTAACAAATATTGGTTTTTGTATTTAGGTAAGATAGTAATAGAGAATTGGTTACCATTGGCAATCAATTTATCATTATCTTCAACATATAGCATGTTAGACCTAAATGGTGATGTTCTCCCTAATAACCAAGTATCATTATCTAAAAGCGTAAACTTTCTTTTAAGTTTTTCCACATCAATGAACGGGCTTTGTGAATAATCTACTGCATCACCATCAGCATCTTTTGTGTATAAATAACGAACACCTGTATCTACGTTTGTAACAAAATCATCTAGTTCTTTAGACGAAATGACTAAACCCCGACTAATATTACAGATTTCTCCTAAAGGTACCCCATCAATAATATTAGTTTTTAGAGTATATCGTTTAGGTAATAAATTGTAACCTTCTCTAGCAATAGATTCGATACTTTCAAATCTACAAATCTCAGGATTAGCCAAATTTTCTAGTACTGTAGCTACATCTATGTCTTTTCTACGACGCTGCTCTGTATATTCTTGACTTGCATCTAAGAATTTAACACCTTTATTACCATATGATAATACGACTGCATATAATTCAATGCCTGTATTCTCAAGCAAACGATCTGGAAGTTCAATAATACTTTCAATATAGCCCTTCTCAACCAACGCTTGTCTTGTTTTTACACTGAGATTATTCGCTAATGTTGAGTTAGTAATCAAAGTTACCATTTTACCGTTTCGATCTAGCAAACTGAGATTAAAGAGGATTTCATGCCACTCACCATCAGCAAGCTTAGACTCTGGAACCTTTAATTTAGATAAAGATGTTCTTTCTGGGAAGTCCTCCATGGTATTAGATGACGGCCTCCAAATTGGCATTGTTAAGATTCGATCAAACGATTGATTTTCAATAAGTTCTTTAGGCTGAATAATTCCATCTAACTCCATATCTTGTTGAATTGTTTGAAGTAATAATATTCGTAATTGTAAAACAACCATTAAGTCAGGATTTATTGCATATGCAGTATAGTTAAGTAGAGACGTTTTACTCGCCACATCCACTAATATACGACCCGGATTTGCATTTCCTTGTAAGAAAGAGTATTTCTCAAGGTTATTACAATCTAATAGTTCCTCTAATAGAGTATTAAGAGATTCATTATCTTCTCTTGCTCCATCCTCTCGATATAGCTTTTGCTCATCATAGAATAAGGCTATACCTAATAAGAAATCATCCACATAGTGCGCATTATCACTAATGAATTTTTGTATATACTCCTCATTGATATATGCTTTCATTGTATTTTGAAATCCTAGGTTATTAATTTTACTAGAGCTAAAAAAATTCTTTAATAAACAAAAATCCATATCATATTGTTTATACAAATAAATCAATGCGGCCGTAACATTAATATCATGTCTTTTACGACCATTTGTAAAACGAACATCCTCCCAATCACGTTTAAATTCTCTTACCTTGTCTTGAGAGTCAAAATACATTTTTTTCAAATTCATAAGTGTCTTTTTCAAAAGGTCCTCCATTCTGGTTTTTATAAACCGTTATAAATCACTGTAAAATTTTTGCTCCTCTTATCCAGGAGCCGTCATTTGGTTTAAACATACCATTTTATAAATGCATATTTTTTTACTCCTGGGATCCAGGAGCTCTAACTTGGTTTAAGGATACCATTTCTAAATCGATCTGTCAAACGGTTTCTTTAAACCAAATTATAAATATCAAAAAATAAAGCAACAATCTATTCTATCGCCTCCTTATTTAGGTTTTAATAAACCAACTTTATTGTAACTATTTTTTTGCTCCCACACTCGGGAGCTTTATCTTGGTTGTATTTTAACATTTTTACAACACTCTGTCAAGTGGTTTTTATAAACCACTTTTTTAAAATTTCCAATTCACTCTTTAGTTGCTCTGATGATATCCAGCCTTGTTCTTCACCAGATTTACGACCTGTCTCTAAAGCGCCCATAAGTTTTATCGTAGCCATTAAGCGTTCATAATCTTGAATATCCATAATTGCATATCGGCCTCTACCATTTTTAGTTAAGAATACTGGACTATCTATAGTAACATCACGTAAAACTTCAGAATAGTTTCGTAAATCTGAAATTGGTTTTATATTCGGCATACTATCACCTCCAGAGTACTTTAGTGATATACTACTCATTTTTCTAATATCTTATCACTATTGTAGTTAAATTATCGCGTAAATTCAACATTAAATTTTACAGCGTCCTTTAAAATTACTATCAACATCTATGATACTTCTTTCTTCCTTTTCTTGTTATATACTTATGATATAATGCGCATAGATACTTATTTACTAATAAATTGACATTTTTTATAACCGATATAATAAAATCTAATAGTTCTCACTTAAGAACAAATAATTTATTAAAAAAGGAAATATCATGGCACAGGCATTAATCGTAATCGATATACAAGAAGGCTTAGTTAAGGAAAACCCTTACAATGCAAAAAACTTTATCTCAAATACAAAAGCAATCATTCAACATTTTAGAGATCAAAATATAGAAGTCATTTTTATCAGGCATTCTGAAGATGAAGGCTTATTAGCAACGGGCAGTGATAATTGGCAAGTCTATCACGAATTAAAACCGCAAGAAAACGAAAAGATTTTCAATAAATATTACAATAGCATCTTCAAGGATACTGAATTAAAGGAATATTTAAACCGAAAAAATATTACCGATGTAACATTCGTAGGAATGCAGGTGGAATTTTGCATTGATACATCTGTGAAAGTAGGCTTTGAATATGGTTATAATATCACCATCGTCGAAGATGCTATCTTAACCTTTGATAATGATCATCTATCCGCCGATACAATCTTATCCTTTTACAAAGAAAAGATTTGGCGGAATCGATTTGCGCAGCTAAAAACAACAAACGAAATATTAAGCATCAATTAAATTACGAAAATAATACAAAGATTTTTTATAATTTTTTCTCACGTATTTGTCATATATGTATGTTAAAATTTCATTAAATATTTATGCCCGAACATAGGAGGTCTTTTTTATGTATAAGTATATTACGATTTTAGGAGCTGCGGGCCAAATAGCTCAAAAGTTGACTGCTACACTATTAACATATACAGATATGCACATTACATTATACGGTCGTCAGTTGAAAACACGTATACCTCCAGAGATTATCGACCATGAACGTGTTACAGTGATTGAAGGTTCGTTCCAAAATCCTGGTAAATTAGAACAAGCTGTAACAAATGCGGAGGTTGTATTTGTAGGTGCTATGGAGTCTGGCAGTGATATGGCTTCCATCGTGAAAGCATTGAGCCGCAAAAATATACGCCGTGTTATCGGTGTGTCCATGGCTGGACTTTCTGGTGAATTCCCTGTAGCACTTGAAAAATGGACCTTCGACAACTTGCCGATTAGCTATGTTCAAGGTGAGCGCCAAGCACGCAATGTATTACGCGAATCCAACTTAAATTACACCATCTTGCGCCTCACATGGCTTTACAATGATCCAGAGAAAACTGATTACGAACTCATCCCTGAAGGGGCTCAATTCAACGATGCCCAAGTTTCACGCGAAGCAGTGGTAAAAGCCATCTTTGATATCTTACACGCTGCGGATGAAACGCCTTTCCACCGCACAAGCATCGGTGTAGGTGAACCAGGTACACACTATGACAAACCAAGCTTTCACTAATATATAAATAAATATTTTGTAAAAAAGAGAAATTACTATATACCAATACAAGACTATCTTCAATACGCTTGAAGATAGTCTTTTTATATATCATTTTATGATTAAAGTATCTAGTTAACCTCATTTGAATTAAATATCTCATATATATATTTGTATACTGCAATTATATCGTTTAAATGATATAATTACAGTATAAGAATGATGAACAAATACTTTTAAAACTATAAGGAGATAACTATGGGAATATTACGCGAAACAATTCGTCCATCCTCTGATTTACGAAATAAGTATCCTGAAATTTCTAAAACCTTACAACTTAAAGATGAGGCTGCCATTATTACTGTAAATGGTCGTGGAGATACCGTAAGTCTCGGCTATAATACATATAATATGTTAAAGTCAAAAATAGAATTATTATCCTCTCTTGTAGAAGGACAAAACGATATCATTCAAGGTCGCACCACTACACTTGATGAAGCTTTCAACAGTATCGATAAAATGCTAGATCAAATGGGGTAACTCTATGAAATCCCAACCCTACACAATCATTCCTACTGAAAAGTTCAATAAAGAGCTACATCAACAAATACTTTATATAGCTATGCAGTTTTCAAAAGAAACAGCTATACAAGTAAAAGAAAATATTCAAAATTCAATTTCAAATCTTATGAACCATCCATATATGGGGACTACACCTAAAATTAGAGCACTTATTGACAGTGACTTTCGAATGTTGATTTTAGAAAAGCTTATTATTTTCTACACAGTTGTAGAGGAAACTAGAACTATTTATTTAATCTCTATACTTGATCAACGACAGGATTATGTAAATATACTAAACGGATTATAACATTTGAACTAAACCAGTGCTTCTTTAAAAATTAAATACCCTTCAAAGTGGTATATCCTAAATCTAATCGGTACATTTTTACTCATGTAACATAGATTTTGGATATACCTTTTTTATTCCTACATTTTATAGATATTTATATAGATAAACTCACGTATTTACGCTATACTAATAAATGATTAATATACACTTATAGGTATGTGAAAGCAAATGCCTCTTAGATTATCAATTATATTTATATATACAGTTCGTTGTATAAAATGTGCAAAATTTTATGTATAAAAATAAATGATAGTCATTTTTAGTCCCAGTTAGGGCAGAGGCTTATTAAGGAGTTATTATGAATCGTCTTGTTGTTATTGGCAGTTGCAACATGGATATTGTAGTCCTCGCGGATAAACGCCCTACTGCGGGCGAAACAATTATGGGCAACGAATTGCACATCGCGCACGGTGGCAAGGGTGCAAACCAAGCGGTGGCTGCAGCTCGTCTAGGTGCAGAGGTCACAATGGTCGGCTGTATCGGTGAGGATGCATACGGCCAAATGATTTTAGATAATTTAAAAGAAAATTTCATCAATACAGATTACATCGTTACGGTACCGAATACTACAACCGGTACAGCACACATTACATTAGCTGAAGGCGATAATAGCATCATCGTGATTGCAGGCGCTAATGCTAAGGTAGACCAGTCCGTAGTAGATAACGCTTGGTCTGCTATCGAGCAAGCCGATCTCGTAATGGTGCAAAACGAGATTCCTATTCCAACTATTGAATACATCGTTCGTCGTTGTCACAAGGAGAATGTGAAAGTCCTCTTAAATCCTGCTCCTGCAACCGACCTCGATTCGGAATGGTTAAAATTAGCAACCTATATTACGCCAAACGAACATGAGCTATCTGCGCTCTACCCTAACCAATCTACAGAGGAGACCTTACTAGCTAACGAAAACAAAATCATCGTTACCCTTGGTAGCAAGGGCGTAGGATATGCGGACAACGGTGAAATCCACATCGTACCTGGCTTCAAGGTTAAGCCCGTAGATACAACAGGCGCTGGCGATACTTTTAACGGCGCCTTTGCAACGGCTATTGTTAATGGTAAAAGCTTAGCCGATGCTCTACACTACGGCAATGCAGCAGCTGCCCTCTCCATCCAACGCTTGGGGGCTCAAGGTGGCATGCCAACAAAAGACGAGGTCGCTGCATTCTTAGCAGAACACATATAGATTGAAAAGGAGTTTACCATGCAACGACACGGTATTTTAAATAGCTATATCGCTAAGGTTCTTGCAGATTTAGGTCACACAGATACAATTTGTATCTCTGATTGTGGCTTACCGGTACCTGAAGGGGTTCAAAAAATTGACTTAGCTTTAGATTTCGGCGTACCAAGCTTTGAGCAAGTAGTATCCATCATCGCTAAGCATATGAAATCCGAAGCGATTCATGTGGCAACAGAAATTAAAGAAAATAATCCTAAGGCTTACGCCTTCTTAGAGTCTACCTTCCCATCCGAGCAATACGAATGGATTGAAACGAGCCATGAAGCTTTCAAGGAAGCTACAAAACAATGCAAGTGCATCATTCGAACTGGTGAAGCATCTCCGTATGCGAACATTATCTTACGTGCCGATTGTATTTTCAGCGATCGTCCGTAGAATAATAGATTAAGATATACTTTCACCAGTCATATAGGAGTAGTTATGGAAATTGTTATGTCAGGCATTGCAAAGGCATTTGGTACGAATCAAGTGTTGCGCGATGTAAGTATTACCCTCAAGGAGGGCGAGGTTCACGCCTTGATGGGCGAAAATGGGGCCGGCAAGTCCACCCTCATGAATATCCTCACCGGTATTCACAAGGCTGACTCTGGCACCATCACCATCGACGGCGTAGAGCGCACCTTCCCGAACCCGAGAGAGGCCGAGTTAAACGGTGTGGCCTTCATCCACCAAGAGCTCAACATTTGGCCAAACCTAACATTGTTAGAAAATCTATATTTAATGAGACCAAAGCGCAATAAATTTGGTATGCTCGATAAAAAGGCGATGCTCGCTGAAGCAGAAAATACATGCCGCGAACTAGGCATCGAATTGCCGCTCACGACTGAGGCAGGCCTTTGCTCCGTTGGTCACCAACAAATGACGGAAATCCTTCGTATCTTGATGTTAGATGCAAAGGTTGTCATCATGGACGAACCGACAGCAGCCCTCACAGAGCGTGAAACGGCGACATTATTCAACATGATGCGCAAAATGAAAGCACGCGGCGTGGCTATCGTATATATCTCTCATCGTATGGAAGAGGTATTTAGCGAATGTGACACAATTACGGTTATGCGTGATGGTCACACAATTATCACTAAACCAACATCTGAGATTTCTGTAGACGAAGTGGTACGCCACATGGTAGGCCGTTCCATCGACGAGTTCTACCCTGCTCGCACTACAACACCGGGCGATGTGGTTATGAACGTGGATAACCTCAAACCAGAAGGTTTCGACAACGACATCTCCTTCTCCTTGCGCAAAGGCGAAATCCTCGGCGTAGCAGGTCTCATGGGTGCTGGCCGTACAGAAATTATGCGCGCCATTTTCGGTGTAGATAAACACAACGGCGGCACCGTAACAGTAAACGGCTCCGTCCTAAACTGTAAAAAACCAGAAGATGCCATCAAGGCTGGCATTGCTTTCATCACAGAAAATAGAAAGAGCGAAGGCTTGATTCTTGATTTCTCCATCGGTTCTAACATTACATTGCCTAATCTTGGCGAAATTTGCCCCTCTCATGTACTTGATAAGGGCAAACTCAATTCCTTTGCTGACGAATTGTCTAAAAAACTAGGCGTTAAAACACAATCTATTCACGAACCCGCATCATCCCTATCCGGTGGTAACCAACAAAAGGTGGTTATCGCGAAATGGGTCGGTAAAAAGCCATCTATTATCATCATGGACGAACCTACGCGCGGTATCGACATCGGCGCCAAGCGTGATATTTACGATTTAATGAACGAATTAACGAACGATGGTGTGTCCATTATCATGGTGTCCTCTGAGTTACCGGAAGTGCTCGGCATGAGCGACCGCGTTATGGTCATTCATGAAGGTCGCGTAGCAGGTATCTTGGACCGTAGCGATGCAACACCAGAATCGATTATGACATTAGCCACAGGAGGACAATAATGGACAGCAAAGCTCTACAATATGTAAAAAAATTAGGCCCCCTCATCGGCCTCATCCTATTATTTGTAATTATCTCTGTCATGAACGACAGTTTCCTTGAATTCTCTAACTTGCGTAACTTGTTGCGCCAAGTATCCATCAATGCAATTATCGCCTTCGGTATGACCTTCGTCATCTTAACTGGCGGTATCGACTTATCGGTTGGTTCCATCCTTGCCCTCTCTAGTGCAGTGATGGCAAACCTCATCGTAACTGGTACTGACCCTGTATTAGCTATCGTATTAGCCGCAGGTGCCGGCCTTGTATTGGGCGGTATTAACGGTCTCGTTATTACCTATGGCCGCGTAGCTCCATTTATCGCTACCTTGGCGACCATGACAATCTACCGTGGTGCGACGCTAGTATTCACAGACGGTAACCCAATCTCCGGTCTTACTCAAGATCCTCTATTCCACGGCTTTGGCCAAGGGGATATTGCAGGCCTTCCAGTTCCAGCGATCACAATGTTCCTAGCTTTCATCGCCCTTTGGTTCGTATTGAGCCGCACATCCTTAGGCCGTAAAACATACGCCGTAGGTGGTAGTGAAAAGGTAAGTTACATTGCTGGTATCAAGATTGACCGCGTTAAAATCTTCGTGTATGCCTTAACCGGTATGCTCTGTGGTATCGCGGGTGCAATCATCACCTCTCGTCTTAACTCTGCACAACCGACAGCAGGTGCAGGCTATGAACTTGACGCTATTGCAGCGGTGGTTCTTGGCGGCACAAGCCTTGCTGGTGGTCGTGGTCATATTGTTGGCACATTAATTGGTGCCCTCATTATCGGTACCCTCAACAACGGGTTAAATATTCTCGACGTTTCCAGTTTCTATCAACAAGTTGTAAAAGGTATTGTCATTTTATTGGCGGTTCTTGCAGACCGCAAGAAAGCCTAGGAGGTTCCTATGAAAAAACTATTGTTACTGTTGGCGATGGCTATCATGGTTATCGGTCTTGTAGCAGGCTGTGGTAAAAGCGCTGATAACGGCGGCGACAAAAAATCCGGCACAATCGGCTTCTCTGTTTCCACATTGAACAACCCATTCTTCGTAACTATGAAGGAAGGCGTTGAGGCTCAAGCGAAAGCGCTTGGTCTTAAAGTTAAAATCGTTGATGCACAAAATGACCCAGCAAAACAAGCAAACGACATTTCCGACTTACTTGAAAGCGGCGTTTCTGTATTGATCATCAACCCTGTAGACTCTGCAGCTATCTCTACTTCCGTAGAAGCAGCAAATGCTAAAAACATTCCTGTAATCACTGTTGACCGCTCTGCTGATAAAGGCAAAGTAGTAGCTCACATCGCTTCCGATAACGTAAAAGGCGGCGAAATGGCCGCTCAACTTATCGCTGAAAAAGTAGGCAAAGCTGCAAAAGTTGCAGAAATCGAAGGTATCCCTGGTGCTTCCGCCACACGTGAACGCGGCCAAGGTTTCCACAACGTAGCTGACAAAGACTTAACAGTAGTAGCAAAACAAAGTGCTGACTTTGACCGTACAAAAGGTTTAAACGTAGCAACAAACATTTTGCAAGCTAACCCTGATGTACAAGCTATCTTCGCTCATAACGACGAAATGGCATTAGGCGCTATCCAAGCAGCTAAATCCGCAGGCAAAACAATCTTCATCGTAGGCTTTGACGGTACTGCTGATGCAGACAAAGCTGTTAAAGACGGCACATTGGCTGCAACAATTGCGCAACAACCGGACCAAATGGGTAAAATCGCTATTGATACAGCTCAAAAAGTTATCAAAGGCGAAGCTGTAGAAGCTAAAATCCCTGTAGATCTTAAAGTTGTTACAAAATAATTGTATATAGAAACTGGGTACAAAAAACCCCGACATCTATCAGATGTCGGGGTTTTTACTTAATTACATAAAGCATATAAAACTTTTACCAAACAATTGTTCTATTCGTTAAAACGAAGTATAATATATCTATATTCGTAATTACGAAATAAAAGGAAAAGAAAATGAAATACGTAACTATAAAAGATAAAGCAATTGAATGGAATATCACTGAAAGACAAGTTCAAAATTATTGTCGCAAAGGAAGAATTTTAGATGCAACTAAACACAGTGGTGTATGGCAGATTCCAGAAAACGCTACTAAGCCATCAAACTCTAACAAAACACCTTTAAGAGTTTTATCACTATTTTCAGGTTGTGGTGGAATGGACCTAGGCTTTGAAGGAGATTTTACTATTTTCAACCGTCAGTTGAACACACGAATTCATCCAGACTGGAAAACAGAAAAAATTGATGATAAAAGAATAAAGTTACCCAAAACACGATTTACCACAGTATTCGCCAATGACATCAAAGCAAGCGCAAAACAGATTTGGTCTAAATACTTTTCAGATAAAACAGAACACTATTACCTAGATAGTATTGTCGATTTAGTTAAGTTGCATCAAAACAATAAAATAGATATATTCCCTAAAAATATTGATGTTGTTACTGGTGGATTTCCTTGCCAGGACTTTAGTATTGCAGGAAAAAGACTTGGATTCGAATCTAAAATGTCCCATAAGGGAATCCTAAGTGATATTGATGCACCAACTGCAGAAAATAGAGGAACACTATACATGTGGATGAGGGAAGTCATCGCTATTACACAACCCAAAATTTTTATTGCAGAAAATGTAAAAGGATTAACAAATTTAGGGGATACCAAAGCAATTATTGAAGCGGATTTTGCTAGTATATCTGATGAAGGTTACTTTGTATTCCCTGCAAAAACACTACATGCAGCAGATTACGGAGTTCCTCAAAGTCGTGAACGTGTAATTTTTATAGGATTAAAAAAATCCGCTATTAAACCTAATATATTACATAAACTAAACAATCTAGATAATAATATGGAGTTAGATCCATATCCAGAAATCACGCATTCTTCAGAAGAAAAACCAGGATTACTACCATATTTTTCAGTACGAGAGGCATTAGATAGATTATTAGAACCTAATGAAACTGAAGATATAGATCAAAAACATTATTCTGGAGCTAAATTTATGGGTAAACATTGTCAAGGCCAAATAGAAGTAAATTTAGATGGTATTGCTCCTACAATACGTTCTGAACATCATGGAAATATTGAATTTAGACGTTTATCCTTAGAGAATGGAGGTAAATATATAGATGAACTAAATAATGGTATGCAAGAGCGTAGATTAACAATAAGAGAATGTGCAAGAATCCAAACATTCCCTGATGAATTCCAATTTATTCAACCTGGTAGAAATGGAGTTTCCACCACAAATGCATATAAAGCAATTGGAAACGCTGTTCCCCCGTTAATGGCTTTCCATATTGCCAAAAGACTAGAAAATCTATGGTCGGTTTATTTTACAGAATAAATTTTGTAGATATACACCCATATTAATTCCATTATCCAAATTAATGAGTTCTTTCCCCACCATATTAAGCCAAAAATTAATTTTATCCTCAGTGGTCTTAGCTTGGAGAACTTTTTGATTTTCCCAAGTTTCTGCTAACTCATCCAAAGATAAAATATCTAACCAATAAAGAATATTATCTTTATATTCTTCTACACGATGAATAATCTGCGGCATTAAAATATCGCTAAAATTAACTCTTTTTTTCACCTTTCCACCAGCTGAGAATCTATCACGCAAGCTCGTATCGGTAATACTATAATTAGTAACTAACCATTTTGCCAAACGTTTATATTTTATAGAACTACTACCAAAAAGTTCTGGGAATAATATAAAAGCTTTGCTTATAATTTCCACTCTTAAACCATCATCAATTTCATCCCAAGTCCTAATAACTGCAGGACTACTTTCAGCCAACCACCATGCTGATAACCCTTCTCTTTTAAAGTAATTAGTTATCAATCCAATAGGATTTTTTGCAACTTTCAATTCATTATAGCTAATACCACTTCGATTGAAAAAAGACTCACATGAGTTCTGCATTAGATCTATTTTATATCTAGGGCTATGTGTAACAACAATATCCGCTACTGAATCTTCGTATCGCTTACATTTAATAAAAGTTCCATTCTTATTTAGCTTCACAAAAACTATATAAGTATCATCAACATCTACTCGAGTGCTTCCTAAAATACTATTACCAAGTATAGTCCAGCTATTATTGTTATTTTTAGGTTGTATTGAGCTTTTAACTTCAATACCTAAGGCAGACGTTTCGCTAAAACGGCAAACAATATCAGGAAAGCTATGCCCCCCCTCTACATATTCAACTTGACACTCTATTTTTAAAGTTTTACACACCTGAATAATAGCATCTTTTACTAAAACTTCTACATCTGTTGGTGAAGTCTTAGAGTCTACATCACTCAAATATTGTTTTAATTCATTTTCAACATAACCTACAAAAGTTTCATAATTCATCATTCACACTCCTATAAAATACCCCCATATCTTAACATAAATAGATATGGGGGATATTTGTTTATACTTAACACTCTAAATGACAATGTAGATATCACTAAGTAATATAAGTATAACATATTATTATATATTTAGTTGAATTTACAATTCTTTCTTAAAGAATATAGTAGTATGTACCTTCCCAGGCAACTGTTTCCGTTTATATGCTTTAAAGCCAAAGCCTTCGTACATTTTGGCAAGCCATGGATGTTCTGCGGCTGTACCAAGGGTTACGGCTGGTGTTTTATATACGTTGCGCAATAGGTCTTCTGCTTCGGCGAGGACTTCACGAGCATAGCCCTGTCCCTTATGTTCAGGGGCCGTCACAAAGTGAGCTATATGTGGATATATGTCTGGTGTAGCCTTTGGAATCCAAGGCATGCGGAATGAAATAGAGCATACTAAGGAACCATCTACGTAGAGACCAAATACAGGATATTTTAAGATCCACGCCCGAGATTCTTCTGGGCTAAAGTTAATAGCATCGAAGGATATAGGGTAGTTCTTATTCTCCGCATATCCTGCAATTAACACCTCGTGATATTCAGCCGCATCATCTACGGTTAATTGTCTAAATTCTTTCATCTATTTACCTCGTTCAAAATGCTCTAATCATAAACTAACTGCGTCATTAGATTGCACATTAGAATTAGCTATATCAATACAGTATCACATTTTTAATATAATACTAGTATTTTAAAAACAGAACTAGTAGAGCCTTATAAAGCTGCGCTATCAAGAGGCAATTCGCTATCTAGTGTAAGGTAACGACTCAAGAATTTGCGTGTTCGTTCTTCTGTTGGATGTTCAAGGACAACCTTAGGGTCACCTTGTTCTACGATAACACCGCCTTCCATGAATACAACTTGGTCTGCTACTTCTTTGGCAAAGCCAATTTCGTGAGTTACGATAATCATCGTAACCTCAAGCTCTTTCGCAATCTTGCGAATAACAGCTAATACTTCACCTACGAGCTCTGGATCAAGAGCTGATGTAGGTTCGTCAAAGAGGATAACCTCTGGGTCCATCGCAAGGGCACGAGCGATGCCAATACGTTGTTGTTGACCACCGGAAAGTTGTACCGGATAGTAATCATCATAGCCTTCCATGCCTACTTCCTTGAGGAAGCGTTGTGCGATTTCACGGGCTTGAGATTTCTTCATCTTCTTAACCGTTACAAGGCCTTCCATAATATTTTCAATAACGGTCTTATTAGAGAACAAGTTATAAGATTGGAACACCATGGATGTGTTACGGCGTGCGTTTAAGATTTCCTTGTTAGACGCTTTATGGAGGTCTACAGAAATATCATTTAACTGCATTGTCCCTGCATCGGCCTTTTCAAGGAAGTTAAGCGTTCTAAGGAATGTCGTCTTACCACTACCGGATGGGCCAAGGATAACCGTTACAGACCCTGTTGGCACATGTAAGTCGATGCCCTTTAAAATTTCACGGTTCCCGAAGGATTTGTGAACTTGTTTAATATCTATCATAATGCATTACCTCGTTTATACTTGCTTGCATAGATTTCTAAACGATGGAAGATAAATTCAAATACAATCCCCATCACCCAGAATAGACCGGCCACCACGATGTAGGCCTCAAAATATTGTGAATTTTCCTCTGTATATAACTTTGCAGCGCCAAATAGTTCAATAACTGTGATGACAAATACGATACTCGTACTCTTCATGGTGTTAAGGAACTGATTTGTAAATAGTGGCAACGCAAAGACTGTAGCCTGTGGCAATACGATGCGACGGAACGCTTGGAACCAAGTCATTCCGATGGCCTGAGCCGCTTCCATTTGCCCTTTCGGTACCGATTGTAAGGCAGCCCGGAAGATTTCACTCAAATAGGCTCCTGTGTGCAAGGTTAAACCTACAACGGCTACAAAGGTAGCTGGCACCTTTTCAAAGGGCACATGCACCCCTGTTTGATCCTCTAGCGCGAGGAATAGAATTGGTAAACCATAGTACACGAGGTATAAGAGAACCATGTTCGGAATACTACGGCACAATAATACATATAGGTAGCTGAGCTGACTGAGCACAGGCACTTTATTTTGTTGTAGCACGCAACTTAATAACCCTAGGATTGTACCCAAACCAACGCTGAGGAAGGTAATCATAAGGGTGACTTTCACATAAGGAATGACAGCAAAGAAGGTGCCATAAATATAGGTTGAATCGATTATATGTCCCATACGCCCCTACTCCTCACTGATCAAAATGCGTTGCGTTTCCTTGCCCGCAACGGTAAAACGTTTTTCAAGCAATCGGCCCAAGAGAGACACGATGATAATTAGAATACCATAAATGATGGCCGCATCGACGAATAGCTCAAGATAGCGCTGACTATTGCCGCCCATGAGGTCCGCCTTACGCATCATATCGACAACGCCGACGTTAAAAATGAGCGCCGTCCCTTTCAACATGCCGATAACGAGGTTCGTCAACGGTGGAATGCTCATGGTGAAAGCCTGCGGCAAGATGATGCGCACATAGCTTTGGAACTCGGTCATACCAAGACTTTTAGCGGCTTCCTTCTCACCAGGAGCCACCGCATCAATACTGGAGCGCATGATTTCAGCGCTGTAAGCTGCAATGTGCAATGTAAATACGGCGTATACGAATACGAGGCCTGGCACATTTTTCATGTTAAGCCCCATGTGGGACATGATTTCTGGTACCCCAAAGTAAATAAGGAAGAGCTGTACCAAGAACGGAGTGCCCCGCATAAAGGAGATAAATACGATAAATAATTGGTTTAATACTGGTACCTTCTTGAGGCGAATGATGGCTATGATAGAGCCCAAAATAACACCTAAGATGGCAGAAATAACGGTGATAAGCACCGTTACGTGCACATAATTCAAGAGCTGTGGAAACGCTTGGATCATGTAGGACACATCAAAATACTTGCCCACAGTAACACCTCGCTTCTAGACATAATAGAATAAGGCCGCCAAGGCGGCCTATCCGTTATTTTTGTGTTGGATCGAATGTGTAATCCCCACCAAGATATTGTTCAGAAAGTTTTTTCAACGTACCATCTGCACGCATTTCTTTCATAGTTTTATCGATTTTTTCGTTTACTTGTTTCATGTCATCTGTACGTTTAGACAAGAAATAAGTTGGTACTACGGCCAATACATCACCTACGGCTTTAAGTGGCAAGCCACGGTCTTTAATAGCAGAGTTAATTACGTATTCATACTCACCTGCTGCATCAGCACGGCCTGTAGCAACGAGGTTTAATGTTTCTGCACCTGCTTTATCTGTATAGATAACTTCGATTTGAGGATTTGCTGTTTCGTTGAATTGTTTTACTAACTCGTTGAACTCAGAGGATGTAGTAACGGCGATTTTCTTGCCTTTCAAATCATCCAATTTAGAGATGTCGTTGCGATCGTTTTTAACTACTAATTTACGTGTAGAGTAGTTGTTAACCTCATTTGTGTAGTAGTATTTTGCTTCACGTGTCGGGTTGCGACGCATTTGGTTTGCAATCATGTCCACTTGGCCTGCATCCATTGCTACAAAGGCAGCATCAACGGCCATTGGCTTGAAGTTGAAGTGAAGGTCTGGATTACGACGCTCAATTTCTTTCAACAATTCTACGTCAAACCCTGTAAGATTGCCATTATCATCCGTGTAGGAATAAGGGCGAACCGTACCACGTGTAGCTACGTTAATCACTTTAGCATCTGGATTTACTTTCGTTTCCTTAGATGTATCGTCGCCACAGCCAGCTACGACAAGCACACCTAGTGCCAATGCGCCGATGGCGAATAATTTCGTTAATTTCTTTGTATTAAACATGTAAAACTCCTTCTTTTCGCAATGTTTGCAGGAATGACTCTACCTTATCTGTATGGGTAAAAGCCTCAATAACTCTATCTATTTGGTCAGCCTCCAAGATGAGGCCTAATTTAATGCGTATATCCTCTAAATTGAGAGGATTCTTCGGCGATCCTTTCGGATTGTTCACCGTTTCTGTGAAAGTATCTCCGTTTTTCAAGGTAACGGTTACTTTCGTAATTCGCTCCGTTTGAGATACCCTCGGCATATCATAGACACGCTCTATACGCGACATATAGTCCCGTACTGATTGGTCTATGCTGTCTATCTTAAATAGTTCATCCTGTACCACCCCATACGCGAGGACTTGGTACACGACGTACTCTATGGAAAACTGCCCTTCTCGACCTGTTTTTGGCGATGTATAGCGCAAGGCCGCATCAGCACCAGGTGGAAAGTGAACAGTCACTCGATCTATCTCATCCCACAAGAATGAATCAGATGTATATAATCTATGTGCCACGATTTCTGCTGCTTCAGCGCCACAAATGGCTGCCGAGCAATAGGGATGGACCTTCATCCACAAGCCAGGCTCAATAAGTTGTCCTGGTACTAGCCAATGGCTAGCGATGTCATCCGATGTAACGGTAATATTACCGATGGTTTTAAACCAACCTCGTTCGGGATCAAATGGGTTTGTACTTGTTTGAAGTGATGTATGTTGTAGCAGTTCGTAAGCCCATACGCCATTGCGTGCTGCCAGTCCCGCATGGAGCGGCTTACCATCTGTACCACTTTGAAAGAACATGCCCGCTGATTGTGTGGCAGCCAGAGATAGGAGCTGAGCCAAACTTTCACCATGAAGGCCTCGCAAAGCGCCTATAGCGGCCGCCGCCCCAATGACACCAACGGTCCCTGTAGAATGCCATCCTTGGGTTCGATGGGCAGGATTAATAAGGTAACCAATAATCCCCTCTAACTCGGCTCCGATGATATAGGCCCGAAAGAATTCGTTCCATGTATCGGTTGGTTCGAGCACGGCTAGTAAAGCAGAATATAAAACAGTACTGAAATGACCTGCCAGATTTGCCTGGGCGTCATCAAAATCTAAATAATGGGAGGCAAAGCCATAATACAAAGCCTTATCAACCTTAGATACATTCTCTATTACTAAACAAGTATTACCCCCTGATATAACCTTGCCATTCAAAACAGTGGAGTTCATATGACGGCCAACATCTGAGCCTATAGATGACTTAGCCCCTATGAACCGAGCCAAGTCTTGAACGGCTTGTTCGTTCTCTGCTGGTGCTAAGGCTGCTAGATAATCTAGAAAGGCAATACGAGCCACTGACAGTAGGTCCTCACGGTTCGTCACATCCGTTTGTTCTATGTAGTTCACAATCGTCTGTGTTACGGAATCCATGGAGCCTTCCTTTCAGTTATCTATAATTAAATATATTGATCGATTCGTCAGTAATATATCAGATTTCATAGTAAAAGATTTACTAAATACAGCTCATCCAACATATGAATTTACTATCTATTTTATTTACCAAATTTTTCAGCACGGTCATTTGGTTCTAACCAAATGGAGTCGTCTGGACCTTTGGGAACAAGGCGTGGTAGATCTTCAAATGGCGTATGGTCTACATAGTAGAAGCGTTTGCGCATGGAGTCGAAGTCTGTTGTGCCACCGAAGGCTGGATTAGAATACAAATCCTTCGCGTAGTTCCAAAGATTTGGATAGTCTACGAGGCGTTTTTTATTCACCAAGTATTTTTGGTAGAACACGAGGTCAAAGCGCGCTAATGTTGGGAAAATACGGATATCTGGATCGGTAATAGTATCACCCATCAAGTAACGTTGCTTGCTAAGGCGTTCTTCAAGCCAATCTAAGCGAGCAAAGATACGATCATAGTAGTATTCGTAATCTTTTTGGTTTGTTACGAGAGCTGCCAAGTTTACAGCCAAGTTGAAGTCAGCGTAGATGATAACATTCAATGCGTCTATGTCGGCACGCAATTCCTCAGGATAAATATCTGGCGCATCAGGGGACACAAAATCTTTAAAACCTAATGCTAATTCTGTAGTCAACGCATGGTAGTCATTATTTACAACAGCACCTGTTGTAACATCTACGATAGCTGGTACTGTGGAGCGTGCATCGTAGTTAGGGTCGCCTTTGCGGTACGCTTCACCTAAGGAGTGAATACCCAATACAGGGTCCTTTTCATCCTTATCAAGGGTAAAGAACCAGTCTGCAATTACACCTGCAGGACGCAATGGATCAACCGTGCCTTTTGAAATCACTTTATCTAAGCCAAGTAAATCGATGGCAATTGCAATGCGATGGGCCCAAGGACAATGCTTAGACCATACAAGACGATAACGGTCTTTCTCTACAGGTAGAAACCCTGGTTCACTGCCAAAAGGTGTTGTGAATTGAGGTTCTTCGCTATCAGAATATTTTTGACGACGGTTAAAATTCGATGCATCTTTACCTTCATACTCCTTCTGCTCCCCTTGAGAACGAGGGTTACTAGATTGAAACTCAGAAAAATCGATAGGACAAGGATTCATAGCGCGTTGAAACTCAACTTCTTTTCGAGCCGCCGCAATGGTAGGATCCTTGATTTTACTTACATCTACGTGTTCACTCATTCTATACTCCTTATAAAGGTCATCCCCATTAGCTTTATTCCACTTTTTATGGTGAAAGCTTTTGTGATATCCCTCAACTATTCCTACTAACTCAATATGAATATAAGCCTATATTATATTATTTAAAAACCTATGTCAATAGTGGGTATTTAAAATTTATAATATCTATTACAAACAAAAAGCTCGAGTTATATCGTTTCTAGATATAACTCGAGCTTTATTTAGATTATGTGTATTAAATAAACACTAGTATTGGTAAGATTTTTATTCGTGCGGTGTTGTATAGTTAATATCTTGTGCCTTGTAACTTTCACCATGAGCTAATACGTGAACGATGGTTTCTAATGTAGCACGTACGGTTTCAACGGCCATGCTTGGTTGATTTGGTTTATCCACCACTTGGGATGGCAAGTATGGGATGTGCATAAAGCCCGCCTGAATATTGCCCTTTTGCGCGGCATAGTGACATACACCATACATCAAGTGATTGCATACAAAGGTTCCCGCTGTATTGGAGACCTTAGCAGGAATACCGTTTTGATGTAACGCGTTGACGATATTTTTTATGGGCAATGTCGCAAAATAGGCACTAGGACCATCGGCTACAACAGGCTCATCTTCCGGTTGATTGCCCCCATTATCTGGGATGCGAAAATCGTCGCAGTTAATAGCAACGCGTTCCACTGTAATATCAGGACGACCACCTGCTTGACCTACACACAGGATAAAATCTGGTTGGCACTGTTCAGCAGCTGCTTTTACAATATCAACAGATTTATAACGAATGGTAGGAACCATTTGTGTCACTACCTTGTAATCACCATCAGTATAACCATCCATTGTTTTGACCGCTTCCCAAGCCGGATTAATAGGTTCACCGCCAAATGGATCAAAACCGGTAATCAAAATTATTTTCATCACACTACCTCATAACGATATCTTATGGTGCATTAGAACAATTAAACATGATATATAACCTTAGAGGATATATCATATAGTTTCATAAGCATATCGTGCTTTCACAGAAAAGGGTTAAATAAAGTAATACATTAATAGAATATTCAATACGAGCATGATTAATGCAATTGGAAGTTGTGCTTTAATAACGCCGTATTGGTCGCGCATTTCAAGGAGCGCTACCGGTACGATGTTAAAGTTGGCAGCCATAGGTGTCATCAAAGTACCGCAATAGCCTGCAAGCATTGCTATAGCACCGACAGCTGCTGGGTTAGCACCATGAGCTACAACGAGCATTGGGATACCGATGGCACTTGTAATCATCGCAAATGCGGCAAACGCGTTACCCATAATCATTGTAAAGATAACCATACCGATGCAGTAAGCCACAACAACGAGGAATACATTATCTGCTGGTACTACACTTGCGACTGCACTGGAGATAAGTTTACCAACGCCAGCCAAATTAAATAAATACCCAAGAGCCGCTAATAACTGGGACAAAATAGCAGTCCAACTGATAGCATCGATAAGTCGACGGCCTTCATGGAAACCTTGGTTAAGTTCGCCCTTTGTAATAAAAAGAGCAGCACACATAGCGATGATTGCGGCAATACCTAGACCAACAAGAGCGCCTAACTTAGTAAAGAAACCAATGAAGAATGTAATAATACCAACAAGTAATGCTGGTACAAAGATAACATTGCCAATACGAATAGCTTCGCCTTTTTTGAATTCGATAGGAGATTCAAAGTAATGGCCTTTGCCGAGTTGTTTTACTAATACAATAGCCGCCATAGCAATGACAAGCCAACCATTAATTTCCTTGGAGAGATAAGAACCAAAGATAAAGGATACGCTATATAAGAGCCAAAATAAGCCTGTACCAATGCGATATTTATGTTCTTTATCTAGAAATGATTGAATAGCAAAGATAAATAGAATAATCCCTACGAGAAGATATACATAATCTAAGGGCTGCATTTTATAGAATATTTCTAACATATTATTCAGCCTCCTTCTTCAATTCTTCTGGTGTAACAAGAATATTTAACTCATTAGGTACTAATTTACCAGCTTTCATATCCGCTTCGTCACGAGCTACAGAGGCTTGAATTGTTTTATCAAAGATAATAAAGCGAATAAAGTTAACGATATAAGCACAAACAGCAGTTGGCAATCCGTACAATACCATATCTGTTAACTCTACAGAATAACCTAATTGTTCCATAACGCCTTTGATGAGTAATAACCCACCAGCAGCAAGGAATAAGTTTTGACCGAAGAAGTTACCTATATTATCTGCAGAAGCAGCCACACCGCGCACCTTATCAAGCGTACGTTGAGATACTGGACGACCTTGAGCTACCGCAGCTTCACTCATAGGAGCGATCAATGGACGAACCATGGCAACCATACCAGACATGTTAATACCAAAGGCTACTGTTACTTGGCGTACAAATAAGTAAATCATAAAGATACGACCTGCAGTAGCAGCGTTGATCTTACTGATCAAAATTTCTGCCCGTTCACGCAAGCCGTGACGTTCCATAAGACCAATAACAGGTAAAATCAAAATAAATAATGACATATAACGATTTTTAACGAAAGCCTCCCCAATGGCACCAACGATATCGTTGATACTGAGACCACCTGCAAGGCCCGTTACAAAACCTGCGGCTACGACAACTAACAAGGCATTAAAGCGCAGCATCAGACCGATGACCATCACTAAAATACCTGACAAAATCAACATATGGACACATCCTTTCTACAAATCATCCATAACACATATAACCATAAAGATACGTTATATGTATATATTATATACTGAATAGTCATAATCTTACAAAAAAAATACCTTGTATCTAAATTTAGTGAATGTCCCTGATCTGCGATCAGAGCATAAAACACTCAAATAGAGTACAAGGTAATTTACGTAATTAATATAACGCTTTCTTAATTAATTTAATTCTTTCTTAAATAATATAGTTGTATGCTGTTTTCCTCTAAAATGAACCTTATCATACGCCGTAAACCCAAAGGATTCATACATTTTAGGCAACCACGGATGCTCCTTAGCCGTTCCTAATGTAACAATATGTGTTTTAAACTGTTCTTTTAAAAGCTCCTCTGCATAGCCCAAGACTTCTCGTGCATATCCTTTGCCTTTGAAAGCTGGTGCCGTTACAAAATGAGCAATATGCGGATATTTATCCGGCGTTGAGTATTTCACCCAAGGCATACAAAACGTAATAGAACTAACAAATTCCCCATAAATAAAAAAGCCGTATACAGGATAATTTTCAATCCATTCCTTAGATTCCTCTTCCGTAAAATCAATAGCGTCGAAGCTTATGGGATAGTCTTTTATAGCTGCGTAACCGTCGATTAGTACCTTATGATATTCTGCTGTATCTGCAACTGTTAATTGTCTAAATTCTTTCATGGTCTTTCCCTCATATCTATATTTTTATTCACAAACTACGAATATTAATTCACTTTGTGAAAGTAATTATACACCTATATGTATTTATTTGCAATATAATTA
>OAUH01000182.1_pt1 | contig 47777 bp, 27 predicted proteins | sample 1495121 | NCBI WGS metagenome assembly OAUH01 (sample SAMEA2580006, study PRJEB22360) | human gut metagenome | reverse complement strand
AACGTCGCCCCGGCCCGGGGCGGCGGGGCGGGGGCGGGCCCCCCCGCCGCTACATTCCTGATTAGTGACTTCATCACTGTTCCTTTCTCTGTACTGCACCGGTCCCGGTCGGGGCCGGTTCGAGTTGGTTACATTGGTTGCCCCGCCGCCGTGCGACGGCGGGAAGTCTGGTTATCGGGTGTGCCGACCGCGTTTGCGGCCGACCGGCAGCGCGGTTCCCGCGCCCGCTCCCCCGGCCGCGGCCGGTTCCATGCGGTTGGCGCGCAGGTACCATGCGGTGCCGAGGGCGAGCATGAGCACGCCGAGCATGACGAACAGGAGCGTGCCGTTGCCGCCGGTCTCAGGCAGGGGCGAGAAGTTCGTGACGGTGGCCACGTACTTGCCGTCCTTGTCCGTGCCGTACTTGACGGACACCGAGTAACCGGCCTCGGCCGGGGTCTTCGTCTCGGCGTTGCCGTCCGTGTCGCCGGAGGCGTAGGTCATGTTGAGCTCCTTGACGGTGTACGTGTAGTAGCGCGTCACGTCCTCGCCGTTCGGGCCGGAACCCTTATCAACGAAGGCGACCGGCAGGCCGGTGAGCTTCGTGCGCCACGTGTCGCTCCACGCGGAGCCGTTCTCCTTGGCGGTCATGGTCACCGTGAACGGGTTGGTCCGCTCCTCGGTGGCGCAGTCGTCCTTGAAGCATTCGAGCTTCCCGGCCTTGACCTGTTCGCCCGCCGCATTCGTGTACGTGGCGGTCACCTCGAGGGTGATGGCGTCGGGGCGTTCCAGCTGGCCGTTGCGCCACACTTTCTGCAGGGTGAGGTCCACGGTCTTGCAGCCGTCCTTGCCGCATGGGTCCTGGCCGTCGTCCGGTTCGGGGCTGAGTCCGCCGTTGTTGTCGGATACGGGCACGTCAAGCATGAGCACTGCCTTGGCTGGGGACTGGTAGGCATCGAGCTTTGTGCTGCTGCCACCAGCCACAGTCACGGCGTCCTTGATGCCGACCCATGTGGCACCAGTGTCGCCGGATGCACCACTGTGCACAGCGCCGCTGTCGTATGTGTTGACCACGTCGAACAGCTTCACTTCCCAGCGATCGAGTCTGGTGTGCAGCGCATCGTCTGCCGTGTTCTTCCGCGAGAAGATCTTGTTGCCGTCCTGTGCGGAGGTGCGGGCCTCACCGGCGTTCGCGGCCGCCTTGCGGTAGATGCGGTAGGTGTTGTATGCCTTGCCGCCGTTGCCGTCATCGACCGGTCCGAGGATGTCGCTCATGGTGTTGAAGTCCCATACGGACTTGAGTTTGGTGTTCGAGAACGGGTCGACCAGTCCGCTGGTGCCGCGGATCGTGTCGGCGTAGACCATGTGGTCGTCCGCCAGCACGCCCTCGTCGTTCAGTCCGGCGAAGCCGCCCGCGTAGCCTGTGGAAAGATCCTTCACGCCGTCGGTGTCCTGAGTCGCTCCGCCACCGAACACGTCATAGCCGCTGGCGATGCCCGTCACGGTGGACTGTTCCACGCGGGTGCGGTTGCCCTTGATGAGTTGGACGGTCAGGTTGCTGCCTGACCCATCCATGTCGATGCCGTTCTTGCTGCAGGGCAGTTTGATGACGCTGTCGCCGATGGTGACGATCGCCACGTCGGTCTGCTGCTGGTTTTCGGCGTCGGCCTTGGACAGGGCGACGCTCACCTTCAGCCCGAACAGGTTCACGTACAGCACATTGCCTTCCGAGAGCACCTTGAGGTCGAATACCTTGCCGAAGATAGCCGGGAACCACTTGCCCAAGTCAATAACGCCGACCTGTTCCACCTTGTCGAGGTATAGGAGCTTGACCAGCGCGTTCACCACTTGCAGGAGCAGTTCCACGAGTACCGAGTTGACCTGCGTATCGACCAGATAGGCGCGGCTGGTTTCGCCGACGAATCCGCCGGCGATCTCGCCGCTGGTGACCTTCTTGAGATTGTCAGACGTGCAGCCCTTTACTCGGGCCAGGTCCGCGTAGCCGACGAATCCGCCCGCGACCTCGCGTCCAGTGGCCTTGTCGGTGGCTTTGCCGTAATCGTCGCCATGGTGTGTGGCGGTGACGGTGTAGCCGTCCGGAATGCCGGTGACATGTGAATCGCCAACGTGCGAGCCCCAGATGTCAAGTACGCCGGCCGTGGCACCGAGCAGATTGAGCGCATCCGTGCCGAGTTGTGCGTTGTCGGCAGCGACCGTGCCGGATTTGCCAAGATGCCCGATGAAGCCGCCCACGTAGTTCACGCCGGTCACACTGTTGAGGTTGGTGACCGCGGACTGCTTGACAGAGCCATTGATCAGTCCACCGCCGAAGCCACCGGCCGCACCGGTGTAACGCTTCGAGTCAAGCATGCCCTTTGTGGTGGAATCATGGGCGACAATCTGGATGCCGTCGCTCACGCCGTTGACCTGACCGTCGTAGATGAAGGTGCGGAACGCTTCGAGCACACCCACGTTGCCGACCTTGAGCAGTTTGAGCAGCAGGTTGGTGTTCTGGTCCTTGCCAGCTTCGCCGCCGCCGACGGAGGCGACGCTGGACACATCGGCAAGGCCGAAGAAGCCGCCCGCGTATTGTCCACTTTCAACGGCGCGCAACCCGGTGACTGTAAGCGCGGCTGAGTCCTTGGCAGTATCCACTTCACTGCCGGTGCCCTTGGCGGAATCCTTGTCACCGAGGATCGCGGCCTGCAGCGAGCCGGCGAAACCGCCGGCGTTCAGGGCATACTTGGTTGTGGTATTACCCTTACCGTCTTTGCTCTCATATGCGCCGTTGACCGTGTATCCCCATGCCGGGTCATCCGAGCTCACATGCGCACCGCGAATCGTCGTAACCGTGGCCTGCAATACGCTGACCAGACTTGCCGGGTTCGATACCAGCGAGTCGAGGATTCCTTGTAGGAATCCCTCGGATGCGTTGGTGTCCACATCCGCGACCGCGCCGGCAGTGGCCACGCCGATGAATCCGCCGACGTTGTTGCATCCTTCCACCTTGCGCAGGTTGGAGACGTTGGCACCGGCAGCGGTGACACCATCAGCAAGCTTCTGGCCGTTCTGGTCGAGATCGCCCCAGATCTGGCCGCCAACCGCGAGACCCACGTAACCACCGGCATTGCCGGTGCCGTGCGTGATGTCTTCGCCGGCGGCCGTGATTTTCATACCCTTGCGGTAGCCGGCCACGCTCGAGGATTTGATGACAGGCACGAATACCTGTGCCACGTCGAGCATCTGACCCAGATCAAACTTGATGCCTTTGTCTCCGAATAGTTGGATGGAGCCGAACGAGGATGCCGAGCCGGATTCTATCGTGCCCGCGTAGCCGCCCGCCGCGCGCATAGCCGAAACGGTCTTGACATCCATCGACTGGCCATCGGTGATCGTACCGGTGCGCATCAGACCGACGTGTCCGCCGGCGACGCCGGAATCATGCAGGTTCGCGCCAGTCCGATACTCCGCACGACCGGCGACGACGTTGAATCCGAAGATGTAGGATTCGAGGAACTTATCCAAGGACTCCTGGTCGGTAACGGAACCCGCACCGTCGCCCGTAGCTACCTCGGTGAATTCCTTGCCATACGCACCGTACTTGCCGATATTATCGACCCAGGTCTTCCACTGGTCATAGCTCATATTGCGCAGCGGACCGGTGACCTTCGTGTGCTCCTCAGTCGGATAGACCACGGACAGCACGCCGGCGAGGTTGCCGGCCTTGATGAGACCGCCGAGCAAGGAGAGCGAACCGCCTTCAGCGGTATCGGCCGCGTCCATGAAGCCGGTGTAGCCGCCGGCGATTTCGGCACCGTATACGCTGCGGATGCGCGCGGCATAGGCTACGCGTTGCGGCCCGTTGTATTTGCCGTCGGTGTTCTCCTGCTTCCATGCTGCGGTGTTGTTGCCCCAGATATGGCCGCCGCGGTTACGACCTGCATAGCCGCCGGCCATGCCGCGGCGTGTGGTTGTATCCGATGCCGCCTGTGCGCGCACCGCGCCGCCGCACACTGCGGCATCGGTTGAGCTGTTGCGAATCGTCGGCACGAAGTCCTGCACGAGCGAGAGCAGGTTGTCGAGGTTGACGAGCTTCTTGAGCACGCTGCCGTCGCCGAGTACGTTCGCCACGGCTCCCGGCTGCATGGTGCCCACGTAGCCGCCGGCCGATACCTGGCCGATGATGTACACGAACTCGTGCGAGCTGGAGTCCTGGATATGGCCGCCTTCGATGTCTCCGGCGAAGCCGCCGGCCATGCCCAGTGGATCGGGCTTGTTGTTGGCGTTCCTATGGTCTGCGGTGCTGGCCAGCACGGAGTATCCGCCGATGCCGCCGGTCACGTCGGAGTGCTCGATGGTCGAAACGACAATGTTGAGCACATCCAGCACGTCGTTGAGATTGACGTTCTGGCCGAGCAGGCTCAGGCCGCCGCCCACGGCTGCTGCCGAGCCGATATCCATTTTGCCGATATAGCCACCGGCATACCGCGCGGCAGTGACTGCATACGAGCTGTCTTTGCTCAGATAGGTGTCGTCGATTGATCCGGTGGTTTCCAGATTCTTCGGTGCCTTGACATCGGTGTGGCGCAGTTGAGTGACACTGGAATGGGACACCTGCACACCGGAACCGTAGCCGATGTAGCCGCCGGCGGAACCGGATTGCGTATCGGATTGGTCAAGTCGGGTGGCGGAGACGGTGAAGCCGGGATCATCCGGGTCGGAAATCTTGTTGCCGCTGGTGGTCTCCACGGTGGTGGCATCGGAATGCACACCTGCGTAGGAGATGAACGGCACATAGCCCTGCACCACCTGCAGCAGGTTGGCGAGATCCACCGTACCGAATTTGCCGAGCAGACTCAGACCGCCGTTACCAGCCGAAGCGAGTGCGCCGGAAACGACCTTGCCGCCGAAACCGCCCGCGTATGCGCCGCCGGTCACATGGTCGAGGTTGACAACAGCCACGGGGTTGGCTTGGACGCGGGACTGCACGTCTGCCAGTGTTGGGTCGTTCTCGAGATCTTTCTTATCGAACTGATTGACTTTGCCGCTTTGGAAATTGCCGGCGTAGCCTCCCGCGATATCACCTTCGACGTAACCACCGTTGACATACGACACAGTGGTATCCGTATAGCTTGGAATCAGATACGGCATGGCACCGAGCAGGTCGTTCACGGACAGCAGTCCGCCCTTGATGAGGTTGTCCAATACGCTGGAATCATCGGCGTTGCTAAGTGCGTCGGCGAGGCCGCCGGTGGTGGAGAAGCCCACGAAGCCACCCGCTATGCCATCGGATGTGCTGGTATCGGCCGTGACCGACTTGAGGTTCGTCACATGGCTTTCGCGGGTCTTGGTGCTGTTGGCCTGGCCGTAGAAGCCGCCCGCAGCGTAATCGGTGGTCTCGTTGTTCTCGTTCTTGCCGGTCGCCTTGACCGTGAATCCGTTGGCGATGCCGTTCACATTCGATGCAGTGACTGCAACCGAAGAATATTGGGCAACCGATAGCAGACCGGATAGCTTGATAAGCCCAAGCACATTAAGGCCGCCGGCGCCAACGGCGTCGCCCGGTCCGGAGAAGCCGATGAAACCGCCGGCTTCTCCCTTGGCCGTGACCGTGGCCAGATTAGTGAGGTTGGTGTTGGTCACGTCACCACCGGTGGCGCATCCGATGGCACCGCCCGCATAGTATGAGCCAGCCGTCACTGTCAAGCCGGATGCCGGGGCAGCAACAGTCACGTTCTCCACGGTGAACGGGGCAAACTGGTCGAACTTCTTGAGCGTGGCGATATCGCCAATTTTCACCACACTGTTGAGCAACCCAGCCACTGTGGTCGGTTGCAGATTGCCGGCGATGCCGCCCGCGTAGGAGCCGCCGGCGCTGACTGATTCAAGACCGTTGATGGCAGTGGAGCGCTGCTGAGGGAGCCCACGGGGATTGTTGTATTTCCAGAACGTGAGGTTCTGCAGATGATCCTGCGAGGAGTCGCCGATCACCGTGCCCGATCCTTCTCCCACGAGACCGCCCGCGTAATCGCCACCAGCCTTAACGGTGAAGGAGCCCTTCATCTGCGTGCCGAGAATCACGGAGGGATTCACGCCAACGATGGACAGCAGTTCTCCCGCACCACTACCGCTGCCGCTCAGCAGCTTGGCCACAGCCTTGGTGAGTTGTTTCAGCAGCGATGCGTTCGTGGCATCATCCGTGCCGAGTTCTAGGCCCCATCCCACGGAGGCAAATCCGGTGAATCCTCCGGCGTGGGATTTGTCAGTAGACACGGCAGCCGTGGCTGAAATCGTATTATTGACCGCGTAGGCATTGGCCATCGCGCCGCTAAATCCACCGGCATAGTCCGTGGCAGATACAGTGACCTTGCCATCGCCGTCGACGGTCAGGTTGCTGTTCTCGATGAGGCTCTGCGGACGCAGTGCAGACAGCAAATCAATACCAAGCGAGTTGAGCAGACCACCTACATTGCCATTGCGGCTTATTCCGGCGAAGCCACCGGCGTATTGCGTTGCCCGCACGGTGAAACCGTTCGTGCTCGTCACCGAGGAGTTCTCGATGATTGCGCCAATCTGTGCACCGACGAAGCCGCCGGCTTGCGGATTATTCTTGTTGCCGATCACCACGTTCTTTTTGAACCCGTTCACCGAACTGTTCGAGATGACCGGGTTGTAGTAGCCGACCGGAATCAAGGCATTCAGTCCGAGCGTGACGGACAGCAACCAGTTCACCAAATCGCCCAGCCCGAGGAATGGGATGACACCCAAGATCTTCGAGAGTACATTGGTGAGCGTTCCCACGATGCCGGAGACCGCATCGTATCGGGTTGCGCCCTCAACATATCCCACGAAACCACCGGTCATACGGCTTACGCTGGATACCGAAACATCCGCCACTTCACAATCCGTGACCTTGGCATCGCCGTAAATACGGCCGGCGAACGCACCCGTGGCGAGATTGGAAGGATTGCCTTTGTGCAGGGTGAGCAGACCTTGAAGATTGAGGTCAAGATTTACTTGTCCGAATGTCAGCAGTTTCAACGCCTTAAGCAGAAGATCCAAAAGTCCACCCACTGCCGAAGTGAGTGTGCCGATCAAGGTCGGCGGAATATACGATTCACTCGTATGATTCGTCACAGACACGTCCTGCAGCTTGAGGTTCGACACCACGGCCGTACCGGCGCTGCCCAGACTGGTGTTGTTCATCACGGTCTTGTTCGTGATCGAGGCGAAGAAGCCGATGCCCTGCTGCTTGCTGACGTCCAGCTGCTTGCCCTGTTGATTGACGACCACATGGCTGATGACCGGCCGAGCTGCTGTGGTATGCTCCACGCTTGCGCCATCCGCGCCGACAGCCTTCCACAGGCTAGCCACAGCGTCTGCGCTGTTGGAGACCGCGCCGAGCATGGTGCCGGAGAACATGAGCGGAGTCCACTCAGTACTGGCGGCATCCGCCGCGTTCTTGGACAAATCGATGTCACGGAAGATCAGATAATTCGCATCGGCCGAATATGTCAGACCAGTGTTGGCGGCAGAGTAGTCCGCTTGCGTACCATCAGCACCCACGCCGTAATACCTGGTGCGGGTCTTATCAGCGTCCACTTTCGTATGACATATCGCCAGCGAATTGTCATAGTCGGAGGCATCAGCATTGCGCAAGGTATCCGAATCGGCAAGATCGGCGTCACCGGCGTATTCAGTGGACGACGCGCCATCTACCCAGTGGTAGCCAAAGAGTCCTTGCCCGGTGCAGGTCTGCGTGACCTTGTTGATACGGCCAATAACCTTCTTGCCGGAACCAATCGCACGCAGCTGCTGCTCGTTGCCGATCAGGATGTAGGTCTTGCCGTTGATCTCCTTGGTGACCTGACCTTCAAAGTCACGGCCGCCAAGCGCCGTCGCGGCGACCTGCACATTGGCCTTCGCCGGCGATTGATCCGCCTCAGTCGAAGAATCGTTCTTGGCACCTTGAGAAGAAGTATCAGTCGGAGCCTGCGTTTGGGTTCCGTCATTAGCGGGATTGCCGGCAGTAGCCCCTGCTGCGGCATCCGCCTTGTTGCCTGCCTCACCATTTGAGGATTCGGAAGAACCACCGGTAGTGGAAGATGAAGAAGATGAATCTTGCTGGACTTCCTGATTCGTTTCAGAAGGTGCTGGCGCACCGTTTGATGTATTGGCCTCTTCTGACGTCTTATCGTCAACATTGACATTGCGAGCAGAAGGAGCAGCTACGACAGTATTATCCCCCCCCCCCAAGAATTACGGAGTTAGAGGAACCATTTACATCATCTACGTCCTGGGCATATGCCGCAGGCACCATGCACACAGTAGACAGGGAAACAGCGATAACCGAAGCAAGGCAGCGCCGCAAGACATGGCGATGCTGTCCAGGTTCCTGTTCTGCTCCTCCGTTAAACCTGCAACGGCCGAGCTTTAATTTCGAGCCCATCGTTTCCCCCTCATAGATTCGCAACCCCCTTTTCGGGAGGTTACTGCATACGATCATATCACCTCTCTAGGAAGAAGTTGACAAAAGAACAAAAAAACGTTCATTTGCGGGGGCCGGTTAGCGTACGTTTTCTAGGCAAAAGAAAAGCCCCGCAGCTATGCAGGGCTTTTCCAACGAGGTCATAAGAGAGGAAGAGAATAACCTCGTTTAATGGCTGACGAAGCTATTAGACCTCGCCAAGTATCTATTAGTTCAGACGCAGCTCAGTCGACGGAGCGAACAGGTGCATCTTGGCCGGGTCGATCTTGATCTTGACGGTCGCGCCAACCTTCGGCAGCGCACGCGGATTCACACGAATCGTGGTGAGCTTGTTCTGGTCGGACATGACCTGGGAAGCCTCAGCGGCGGAGCCATCGGTGATGATGTTGCCGTAGATGTAGCCATCGGAGCCCAGATCCTCGACGTTCACAACCTTCAGGGAGAAGGCGTTCGGGTCGTCAGCCGGGGCCAGGCCAGCGTCCTCAGGACGGAAGCCGACCACGATCTGGCCGTTGTCTTCGGCGGTGAGCTTGTTGACGGCCTCAGCCGGCAGGTCCACGGTGTCCTCACCGATCTTCGCCTTGCCGTTGACCACCGGGTGGGTGTTCAGGTTCATCGACGGGGAGCCGATGAAGCCGGCGACGAAGACGTTGGCCGGGCGATCGTACAGCTCGGTCGGGGCGCCGACCTGCTGCAGGATACCGAGCTTGATGACGGCGATGCGATCGCCCATCGTCAGGGCCTCGGTCTGATCGTGGGTCACGTACAGGGTGGTGACACCCAGCTGGCGCTGCAGAGCAGCGATCTGGGTACGGGTCTGGACACGGAGCTTGGCGTCGAGGTTGGACAGCGGCTCATCCATGAGGAAGACCTTCGGCTCACGGACGATTGCACGACCCATGGCCACACGCTGACGCTGACCACCGGACAGAGCCTTCGGCTTGCGGTCGAGGTACTCGGTCAGATCCAGGATCTCAGCGGCCTTCTCGACGCGCTTGCGAATCTCTTCCTTCGGGGTGCCGGCGATCTTCAGGGCGAAGCCCATGTTGTCGGCGACGGTCATGTGCGGGTACAGAGCGTAGTTCTGGAACACCATTGCGATGTCGCGGTCCTTCGGCTGCATCGTGGTGACATCCTTGCCACCAATGAGGATGCGGCCCTTGTTGACCTCCTCCAGGCCGGCGAGCATACGAAGGGTCGTAGACTTACCACAGCCAGAAGGGCCAACGAGGACGAGGAACTCGCCATCCTTGATATCAAGATTCAGATCATCCACGGAGGGCTTATCGTTGCCCGGGTAGATACGAGTGACGTGGTCGAAAACGACTTCTGCCATAATTACTAATCCTTTCAGAGGCAGGTACGTGCCTCACGATCCGTTGTAAAGGGATTTGTTCTTTACTGCGCTTCCGCCCTCGCCACCGACGTACAACTTTGCTTTCGGAAACTGCAAGCTTCAGCGTTTACTTTTTTTCCGGTTCAGTGAAGGTTCTCTTCGTTGAGCCGAGAACTACTATACACGGACCGTGGACCAAGGCAAGTGGCGTGTCTGAAAATGTAGTTAACTTTATGGGCGTTTCTGGGGGTGTTGTGTGGTTCGGCCCATGACACGCCTGTTTCTCGAACGTGCGAACCGGCACGCCCGGCGTAGAGCAGGCCTGCTCTTCCCGAACTGACGGATTCCATCAGTCGCCGACTAATGCAACACAGACTCGAAGGTGACGCCGTTGCGGGCGGCTTTGCGCTCGGCCTTGCGCTCCTCGGCGTTTTCGATGCGCTGGATGCGCAGCTGGCGCCAGTCCTCGCGCATGTCGCGGAAACGGTCGGCCAGCGTTACGTCATCGTTCTCGGCATCGCCATCAGTACCGCTGCCATCGGCCTTACCGAACGTGCCATCGGCCACCTTGGTGATGCCCAGCTTGAGCAGTCCGAGCAACTCACGCAACGTTTCCGGTACGGGCTCATCGCCCTCATCGGCGGACTTGGTCAGGCCCTCGATGCGACGACGAAGCGCGTCGGCGTCCTCGGGATCGATCTTGAGCCCGGCGATCAGCGACTGGCGCATGGTCTCGTAATCGAGGTTGGCAAAGAAATTCAGCTGTTGCAGCGTCATGAAGCCCTTGAGCTCGGGGAATCGGTGGACGATGTATTCCTCGCGGTCGTCGGCGGCGCGGGTCCAGTCGCGGGTGAGCTGCGGATCCCAGTTGGCGGTAATCGATCCCTCGCGCATGCGGTAGTGGTACAGCGCCTTGGGCAGACGGACCACGCGCGTGGCCTCGCCGATCACGTTGCAGATACGGGAGAGATCCTCGATTTTGCGCCCCACCGGGAAGGAGAATCCGGTGCCCTGATAGGTGGAGGCGGGTGCCAGGAAGGCCCAGAAATAGCCGTCGATCTCAGCCTTGACCTGCTTTTTGATGGCCTCGACCGGGGTCAGGATCTGCACCTCGGTGAAGTCGTTGTGGCGATAGTTGGACAGCAGCGGCTTGTTGTTCTCGGAGATGGTGTCGAACTGGAACATCACCAGATCGGCATCGTATTCACGCATGGCATTCAGGCAGTCCTCCACCAACGTGGGGGCCACGGTATCGTCGGAATCGGCGAAGTACAGGTAGGCGCCGGTGGCCCCGGCGATGCCGGCGTTGCGTGCGTCGGACAGTCCGCCGTTGGGCTTGTGAATCACCCGCACGCGCGGGTCGCGGGCGGCCCAAGCGTCGCACATGGCCGGGCAATTGTCGGGCGAGCCGTCGTCGACCAGCAGAATCTCCAGATTGGCGTACGTCTGCGCAGCAACGGACGCCACGCATTCGTCGAGGAATTTCTCGACCTTATATACCGGGATGATGATGCTGACCAACGGCTCCTGTTCCATATCTCCAGCGTAGCGCCGCCGTGCGAACGCGGCGGCGCTGCGGGTTCGCGGACCGCGAAACCCTTAGAAGTCCCAGTCGTCGTCATCGGTTTCTTCGGCTTTGCCCATCACGTAGGAGGAGCCGGAGCCGGAGAAGAAGTCGTGGTTTTCGTCGGCGTTCGGGCTCAGGGCGGCCAGGATCGCGGGGTTCACATCGCAAATCTCAGCCGGGAACAAAGCCGGGTAACCGAGGTTCATCAGCGCCTTGTTGCCGTTGTAGCGCAGGAACTTCTCGACGTCATCGGTCAGGCCCACGCGATCGTACAGCGACTGGGTGTACTCCACCTCGTTGTCGTACAGCTCGTTGAGCAGGTCGTACGTGTAGTCCTGCAGATCCAGGCGCTCGGCATCGCTCAGCTGGGCGATGCCCTTCTGGTACTTGTAGCCGATGTAGTAGCCGTGGACGGCCTCATCGCGGATAATCAGACGAATCACGTCGGCGGTGTTCGTCAGCTTGGCGTGCGCGGAGAAGTACATCGGCAGATAGAAGCCGGAGTAGAAGAGGAAGGACTCGAGCAGGGTGGAGGCCACCTTGCGCTTGTACGGGTTGTCGCCCTCGTAATAGTCGAGCACGATCTCCGCCTTCTTCTGCAGGAACTCATTGTTCTCGCTCCAGTCGAATGCGGCATCGATCTGCTCGGTGGAGCACAGGGTGGAGAAGATGGACGAGTAGCTTTTGGCGTGCACGGATTCCATGAAGGCGATGTTGGTGTACACGGCCTCCTCGTGCGGGGTGAGCGCGTCCGGAATCAGGGAGACGGCGCCGACCGTGCCCTGGATGGTGTCAAGCAGGGTCAGGCCGGTGAAGACGCGCATGGTGAGCGTGTGCTCGTCCTCGGTCATCTTCTGCCAGCTGGGGATGTCGTTGGAGACGGGGACTTTTTCGGGCAGCCAGAAGTTGCCGGTCAGACGGTCCCAGACCTCAAGGTCTTTCTCGTCTTCGAGGCGGTTCCAGTTGATTGCGGAGACGCGGTCGATGAGTTTCAGCGGTTTGCGCGGAATGGAGATAGGTGCCATGAGTAGTGTTCCTTTTACTCGTTGTCGTTATCGTCGTTGGATTTGTTTTCGAACTCCTCCGGCGCGGTCAGCCGGAGCAGTGCTCTATAGACGGTTCGTGACATTGTTGGTTCCTTAGATGGTGGAGCCCCCCTCAGTCCGCTTCGCGGCCAGCTCCCCTCTCTGAGGGGAGCTGTCGGCGTTAGCCGAGTGAGGGGAGTAACAACGGCTCTCTGGTTGTTCAATGCGTGCGGAGACCGCCGTCTGAGGCCGAAGGCGTACGAAGGTACGTCGAGTGCCGAAGAAAGGCGGTATACGCTCCCTCGAACGATCAGAGCATGCAGGAGACGCAGCCTTGGACTTCAGTGCCTTCCAGGGCTTGCTGGCGGATGCGGATGTAGTAGAGGGTTTTGATGCCCTTGCGCCAGGCGTAGATCTGGGCCTTATTGAGGTCGCGGGTGGTGGCGGTGTCCGGGAAGAACAGCGTCAGCGACAGTCCCTGATCCACGTGCTGGGTGGCCTCGGCGTACGTGTCGACGATGGCCTTCCAGCCAATCTCGTAGGCGTCCTTATAGTACTCAAGGTTGTCGTTGGTCATGTAGGCGGCCGGGTAGTACACGCGCCCGATCTTGCCTTCCTTGCGAATCTCGATCTTGGAGGCGATCGGGTGAATCGAGCTCGTGGAATGGTTGATGTACGAGATCGAGCCGGTGGGCGGCACGGCCTGCAGGTTCTGGTTGTAGATGCCGTCCTTCAGAATCGCGTCGCGCAGGGCCTCCCAATCGGCCGCAGTCGGAATCGCGATGCCGTACTGCTCGAACAGCGCACGGACCCGTTCGGTGCGCGGGGTGAGCGAACGACGACCATCGGTGTACTTGTCGAAGTAGTTGCCCTGGCCGGCCGGGTGGGCGTAGTCGCTCGTAGCGAAGCTGGCGAACGCGCGGCCATGCTCCACGGCGAGCGCGTGCGAGGCGCGGTAGGCGTGGTAGGCGACCGTCATGAAGTACATGTCGGTGAAGTCGAGGCCTTCTTCGGAGCCGTAGTGGATGCCTTCGCGGGCCAGGAAGCCGTGCAGGTTCATCTGGCCGAGGCCGATGGCGTGGCCCTCCTCATTGGCGCGGCGAATCGAAGGCACCGCGTTGATGCTGGTGTGCTCGGCCACCGAGGTGAGTGCGCGGATCGCCGTCTCCACCGTGTGAGCCAAGCCGCCATCCATCGCCTTGGCGATGTTGAGCGAACCCAGATTGCAGGAGATGTCGCGGCCGACATGCGCATACGTGAGGTCCTCGTTGTATGCGCTCGGCTCCTGAACCTGCAGGATTTCCGAGCACAGGTTGGACATGGTCACGCGGCCTTCGATCGGGTTCGCGCGGTTGACCGTGTCCTCGAACACGATGTACGGGTAGCCGGATTCGAACTGCAGTTCGGCGATGGTGGTGAAGAACTTACGGGCGTCGATGTAGGTCTTCTTGATGCGGTCGTCGGCCACCATCTCGTCATAATGCTCGGTAACGGAGATGTCGGCGAACGGCTTGCCGTACACGCGCTCCACGTCGTACGGGCTGAACAGGGCCATCTGGGCCTTCTGCTTGGCCAGTTCGAACGTGATGTCCGGAATCACCACGCCAAGAGCCAGCGACTTGATGCGGATCTTCTCGTCCGCGTTCTCTCGCTTGGTGTCCAGGAAGCGCAGGATGTCCGGGTGGTGGGCGTTGAGGTACACCGCGCCCGCGCCCTGACGCGCGCCGAGCTGGTTGGCGTAGGAGAAGGAATCCTCCAGCAGCTTCATAATCGGAATCACGCCACTGGACTGGTTTTCGATGTGCTTGATCGGAGCGCCGAGCTCGCGCAGGTTGCTCAGCAGCAGAGCCACGCCACCGCCGCGCTTGGAGAGCTGGAGGGCCGCGTTGATGCCGCGCGAAATCGACTCCATGTTGTCTTCGATGCGCACCAGGAAGCAGCTGACCGGTTCGCCACGCTGGGCCTTGCCGAGGTTCAGGAAGGTCGGGGTGGCGGGCTGGAAGCGGCCGGCAAGCATTTCGTCGGCGTATTCGATGGCCTGCTGCTCATTGCCGGCGGCGAGCTCCAGGGCCACAGCGGCGCAACGCTGCGGGAAGTCCTCAAGATAGAGGCGACCATCGAACGTCTTGAGCGCGTAGGACGTGTAGAACTTGAACGCACCAAGGAAAGTGCCGAACTCAAAGCCGGCGGATTCCACGTGCTCGTAGATGCGGTCGAGGAATTCAGCGGAGTACTGGTTGAAGACCGCAGGGTTGTAGTACTGGTTGCTGATCAGGTATTCGAGACGCTCGGCGGTGGAGGCGAACCGCTTGCTGTTGGTGGCCACGTGCCCTGTCACGTATTCGCGTTCGGCGGCCTTGTCTTTGTCGAACTGGATCTTGCCGTCGGCGTCATAGAGGTTGAGCATCGCGTTGAGCGCGTGGTAATCGTGCGCCGGGTCGTACTGTTCCGCTGCGGTGTCGGCAGTATTGTCGAGCGGCAGGCCGGTGGCGGTGAGGTCAGTCATTGGAAATCCTTGGAATATGGCAGAAGTGTGTTTACTCAGACAGTTGCTCCCCCCAGTCAACTTCGTTGACAGCTCCCCTCGGAGAGGGGAGCCAATACCTCGAGGGGGTCAAGATTTACTGTTCGGTGAAGAAGCGGACGAGGCCGTTTCGCACGGCGGCAGTGTCTTCCGGGGTGCCCATGAGTTCGTAACGGTAGAGGTAGGGCACCTTGCATTTGGCGGCGATGATGTCTCCGGCGGCACAGTAGGCCTCACCGAAATTGGTGTTGCCTGAGGCGATGACGCCGCGAATCCACTCGCGGTTGGCTGGATCGTTGAGGAAGCGTTTGACCTGAATCGGCACTGCTTTCTTGACCACGCCGCCGCCATAGGTGGGCACCATGATGACGTACGGTTCGCGGACGTTTAGCGCCGGGTCGGCGGCCCGCAACGGGATGCGGTAGACGTTGATGCCTTCGTCCTGCAAACGGCATCCGGCCACGAACCGTGCGGTGTTTTCGGAGGCCGACGAGAAGTAGACCAATGCGCCGATCGTCTTGCCTTCGGCCGCGAATTCGGGCTGGCTCAGACTCACGCGGACACCGTGGCGGCGGCGCGGTTGTCGGCGGCCACCTGCTGGGCGACTTCGCGAATCAGGTCGGGGCGGTAGCCGGTCCAGGAGTTGTCCGGCGTGATGACCACCGGAGCCTGCTGGAAACCGGCGGCCTGCAGCTGCTCAAGGGTGGAGGGGTTCTGCGTCAGGTCCACGGTTTCAAACGGCACACCCAGCTTGGTGAGCTGGCGCTTGGTGGCATCGCACTGCGGGCAATGCGGCTTGGTGAACACGGTGACGGTCATGGCGACTCCCCTTGATGTGGTTCTGATGAACAGTGAAGCGAAGGCCATATTACAGCGGTGTGATTTGAAATCAAGGCACTATATGTAGTGGCGCGTGTCACATAACAAACCTAGATATAGGGTTTTTCGTTGATATTCCGCCATTCCCATGCACCCCCGAAAATCGGCGTGCAGCGACCCGCCCAATCACATGTGGCATTGTTCACATTTGCGTTTGAACCGCTCTTCGACTGATCCTCAACCGCCCTGCAACCGCCATCTTGAGTTTCGAGGGGCTGTTTTGACCCTTTCCGGAGATCTATCTCCGTTTCGAGGGGCTGGTACTCAAGTAAGCGCATCCCCAAAATGGCGGAATGACGGTGGGGCGAAGCCGTTTATACCCGTGTTCTAGCGGGCCACCAGCCCCTCGAAACGGGAGTAAACCTCTACGGAAGGCCAAATCAGCCCCTCGAAGCGGAGAACGGATACCTCGGCACCCCGTGTGGAGCCAGAAGGCCCGGCCGGATGTCCAAACGAGCATCCGGCCGGGCCTTAAAAGTAGTTGTTCAGTTATCAGAATCGATGCGGCGCGATACTACTCCGCGTCTTTACGGCTCCAACAGATCTTCGATGCGGCAGCCAAGCGTGCGGGCCAACGCGAGCACGGTGGAGACGGCGGCTCTGCCGAGGTCTTTGCGACGCTGCTCGTACATTTGGATGGAGCGCAGGGTAACGCCGGAGCGACGGGCCAGCTCGGATTGGCTGAGTCCGGCGCGAACGCGGACTGCGTGCAGACGGGAGCCGCCCTCGGTGCGATTACCGGCGGCCCGTTCGTCGTACACGTCGACGAATCGGCTTTCGTCGGCTTCGTGCAAAGCCGGGTAAAGTCGCACGATATCGCCGAACGGCAGCACGTCGAGAATGTCCGAGAACCGCACTCCCCTGGCCCATTGGCAGTATGCGAGCGCCCAGCCGGCCCAGTATTCGGGTGTTGCGCCGGTGCGCAGTGCGACGGGCGGCATATCGATAATGCGGGCCCAGCCGGTTTGCCGCATGATTTCGGCCACCAGCTCTTCGCCGGACATGCCGCACACATATTTGGGTACGCCTCGCCCGAAAAGCTCGGCTGCCTCGGAGGTGGCGAAGAAATCCGTGAATAGGCCGACCGGCAACCCGCAATCGTTCAACGCGTAATCGAAGGCGCCGGCCAAGTTGGCCATGGCGTCCGGCAAGTATGTCTCATCGTAGGCGGTGATCATCGTTGGTCACTTTCTCACGGATGATGTCGCGCATGAACAGGCCGTCGAGATCGGCTTCAGCGCTGTTGCGACGGTAGGCTTCACGAGCCGTGCGGTCGCGCTCGTTACGCAATCCGTGGTAGGTCGAAGCGCGGGCGATTTCGCAGCCTTGGAACCGCAGTGCCGCGAATGCCTGAGGACTGGCGAGTACGATCTGCTTGCCGAGCTCGCCCAACCGCATCGCCTCAGCGAGTTGGTCGATGGAAATCGCGTTATTGACAAAAGCGCGGGCGAACGAGAAATACGAATCGTCGGCACGATATCCGACGATGACGTCAGCCTGACTGGCATCCGGCAGAAACACTTGTTTCAGATATTCGATGCCTTGCGCGGCGACGGCGGTGGTCGGCTGGAAACGACGGTTTTCGACCAGCATGGCCAGCCAGTTCAGGATGGTGTAGGGCGGCTGGGACAGGTCCAGGAAGAGGAGCCCGTCCGTGGTCAACGTGTACCGATTCGCGAAACCGTCATCCAGTCCCGCGCACGCCCATTCCTTGGCCAGCTCGACGCTGCGCGTGCAATAGAATCCGCGGCCATAATCGTTGTTCGGCTTGACCAGCCCGTATTCAGGATGCTTGATGACATGCGAAGAGCCATGCCACAGTTCGATCGATGCGGTCTCCATTGGCCGGCTCCTTCTCTCTCTCCTTACATATTCTTGATTATATCACTGTGGTGATAGTCATAAGGGAAATACGAGATGAAAAATACCGCTGTATACGTTCGTACACAACGTGAAATGTATACGAACGTATACAACACTGATGTCCGGAGTCATGCTCCGCAGTGGCGCAGCGGACGCGCCACTGCAATCGGAATATGGGACTGAAGACGTGGAAGAAGTGGACGGACTGGCCGCTGATGGTGCTGTCCGTGGTGTTTCTGGTGGTGTATTCGTGGGAAATTCTCTCCCGCACGCATATCGCGCTGTGTGAAACCGTCATCAACGTGATCTGGGTGGTGTTCGTCGTCGATTATGTGGTCTCGCTGTGGTTGGCCGACGATCGCTGGCGGTGGTTCAAGCACAACCTGTTCACGCTGCTGACCATCGCGCTGCCGATGCTCCGGCCCTTGCGACTGTTGCGTTTGCTGACCGTGCTGCACGTGCTGAACCGCACCTCCGGCATGGCGGTGCGCGGGCGCATCACCGTATACGCGGTCGGCGCGGTGGGAATGCTCATGTACGTGGGCGCGCTGGCCGTGTATTCCGTGGAGCGCGGGGCGTCCGGATCCACGATCACCGACTTCGGCACGGCGTTGTGGTGGGCGTTCGTGACCGTGACCACCGTGGGATATGGCGACTTCTCGCCGGTCACCTTCCAAGGCAAGATCATTGCGGTGGTGCTGATGTTCACCGGCATCGCGTTGATCGGTATTGTGACGGCCACGCTGGCCTCGTGGATCGTGGATCAGGTCAATCTGGAGACGGATCGGCGCGAGGACGCTCGGGAGAAGGAAGTGGCCAAGGAAGCCGCGCAAGAGGCTATTGCAACATCAGCCAATCCCGAAATCGACCTATTGCGCGAGGAAGTGCGTGAGCTGACCGCTACGGTAGCCGGTCTGCGCACCGAACTTGAGCGACGTTGATTGGCGAAGCGGGACAAACAACGATTCTGCCAAGAAGGTCCGCGTCAGTTGTTGTCACCGCGGATTGCGGCAGAATCATTGTCGCCACGGCTGTTTTCTTCAGTCGGCTCAACCCAACTTTTGATAATTTTTATTTTTTTGATATTTTTGATAATTTTTATTTTAGGTTGATTCAGCGAGGAGGCGGTCCACATGAAGGCAAAGGAAAACCCATTCAAGCCAACGGCAGGAGGGGAACCGCCCCTGCTCATCGGCCGAGGCAAAGTTATCCGCGATTTCGAGAAAGGTCTCGATAACGGAGTCGGTGCCCCAGGGCGCATTATGCTCGTCACCGGCGCTCGTGGAACCGGAAAAACCGTGATGCTCACTGTGTTCGGAGACCGGGCCAAAGCGCGCAGATGGGATGTCATCGAAGAAACGGCCTCTGCCGGACTATGCGAACGCCTTGTTGATGCCTTACGAACCGGGCGAGGGGCCCTTGACCACCTCACTATCCGACCATCGTTGACTTTTGCTGGAGCGGGCATCGGCCTCGGAGAAGCCGAACTATCCCCGAAGCGTATGCCCGAAACGTTGAGAAGTGCCATTGCCGGACGGTTGGATGCGCTTGAGAAGCGCCATGCTGGGTTGCTTATCACCATTGATGAGACTCAAGCGGCTGAGCGATCCGACATGATTGCCATCGCCACTGCCATACAGCATCAAATCAGGGAACGACGCAATATCGCCATCGTGTTCGCCGGTCTCCCACAGATGATTTCTGATTTGTTCAATGACGAAGTCATCACGTTCCTACGTCGCGCGAAAACGAACATACTCACAGATATTCCTCTTGATGAAGTGCGCGATGCTTTCGCCACAACATTCCGCGCCTCCGGCATGTCCATCACCGACGCTCAATTAAGCACTGCAGCCAATGTGACAGCCGGATACCCCTATATGATTCAACTGGTTGGCTACCATATCTGGGATGCCGCAGACATGCGGGACTCGGATACCATCATCGACGCTGATGTTACGGCAGGTATCGAGGAAGCACGTATTGACCTTGATAACGCCGTGTGCATCCCGGAGTTGCAAGGCTTATCCAAAAACGACCGTGAGTATCTCGAAGCCATGGCAGCGTCAGATGGTCCCTCTCCCACCGTGAATGTTGCACAGCGCATGGGCAAAACGCCTAACTATGCCGCCACCTACCGCAAACGCCTCCTTGACGCCTTCGTTATCCGCGAAACAGAACGAGGCGAAGTCGATTTTGCCGTGCCCTTCCTGCGCGAATACTTGCGTCGGAATCAGTAATCGGCACAATGCACAGTATCGATATATTCCGTTCCATATAATGACTTTTCGCATTCAGATACACAATGGACGGCCTGTTGAGTAGCACTCAGCAGGCCGTCCATTCTATTTAGCTATTCAGTTATCGGAGACACACCTCAGGCCTTGACCGGAGCGTCAGCGGGAGCCGATGCCGCCGCGGCCAGTTTGCGGCGCTTGAGGTACTTCATGATGGTCAGGACCATGCCGCGGAAGCCCCACTCGCCACGCAGGACAGTGTTGAGCAGTCCGGAGTGGGAACCGCCCCACTCCATACCGATGTAGTTGAAGGCGCTCATCACGGCACCCGCGCCGCCCTGCTTGACGCTCATCTCGAAGGGCTTCAGGTAGATCTCGCGAATCGACTGCTCGTTGGCCCAGGTGGCGAGCTCGCTCAGTCGGTTGGTCTCCTGGTCGTTCAGCGCGAAGTGCTTCATGAAGGCGTACACGCCCTTGGCCTGAGCGCCAGCGACCTGCTGGGAGGCCATCACGCCGAACAGGTAGCCGTCTTCGGAGAAGTATTCGAAGGTACGACCGGCGAAGTCGCGGCATTCGAATCTGATATCGTTATCGATTCGATCAGCGGCTCACGATACTGCCCTTGCATCGCTGTGCCACTGTTGAATGTGCCCGGCTGGCTCACCTTTGGGTCACCGCCGACACATCCTTGATGCCGATGGTTATAGAGTCGCAAATTCACGACTGGCGCACCTGCCCACGCACCTATCCTGTCATTTCGAGCGCATAATTTGCTACCACATCCGGTCAGGGCAATCGACCTTAATGGCGTAAACGGCACTTCTCAATACGTAAACGGCACTTATTCTTGGCTCCCCTCTCAGAGAGGGGAGCCAAGAAATATCAAGCTCGGCCTCCCAGGAGAGAGCCAGAATAATGCACCAGCAAGGCATTAGGATGGAGGGCATGAGCGATTTGAACGCGTTGAATCTTGAGCCCGGCGAAGTGGTTGGTGGGTATACGCTGATCTCCCGGCTCGGCTCAGGAGCTATGGGGTCGGTGTGGCGGGTGCGCGACGACGGCGGCACCACCTATGCCATGAAGATTCTGCGCGACTCCCTGACCGACGAGTCAGTGGCAGGCTCCGGCTCTGCGTCCACGGCCCTGCACGACCCCGACCTCAAGCCCGATGTCACGCCGCGCGAGCGCCTGCGGCGCGAGGCCATGGCCTTGAAGAAGATCAATCATCCGGGTGTGTGCGGCATCGTGGATATGGAACTCGACGATACGTTGGCGTTCATCGTCACTGAACTCATCGAGGGCAAGAATCTTAAGGATGATGTGGCCGCCAATGGCCGGTATGTGGGCGACGATCTGGAACGCTTGGCCCGCAAGCTCATCGAAGCCACCAAAGCCGTACATGCGGCCGGCATCGTCCATCGCGACATCAAACCCACCAATGTGATGGTGTCGGCCGCCGGACCGGTATTGGTCGATTTCGGTATCGCGATGGGCGAGGGCGAAAGTCACGTGACCCGCACCGGCCTAGTGATGGGTACACCCGGATTCATCGCACCCGAGATTATTGACGGTGCCGAATCCGACGACGCCACCGATTGGTGGTCGGTGGCGTCCGTGCTCGCTTTTGCCGCAACCGGCGCGCCTGTGTTCGGCACCAAGCCGATGATGGCGGTACTTGAGCGCGAGGCCTCGGGCAACGCGAATCTTTCCGGACTACCGGCCGGCACATTGGCTGCCTTCCGTTCTGCACTGGACCCGGATCGCAGGGATCGTTGCACGCCGGATCAATTGCTGAATGCCATCGCCTTGGATGCGTTGAATCCCAACGCTTGGCAGGGCGAGCAGGCGGGACCGTTCGCCGCGGGAGCCGTGGCTGGACAACCGGCTGCGATCGTTGCCGAAGCCGCGGAGGCGATGCCCCCTTTTGGCGCGGCCGGCGGCGTTGACCGCAATAATCCCCGAACCATCTGGCGCGCGGCCGAGGAAGCCGCTGAGGCTCCCACCATGGCCGTGTTCTCCGGCAATAAGGGCGATAACGGCGATGGCGAAACCGTCGTATTCTCGCCGGCTGGCGCCGCTACCGCCACGCTGCCCTTAGCCGATATGCCGCCACGTCCGCCGGCCGGTGCGGAGCAGGCCACGCAACTGTTGCCCGACGCTGCTGCCGATTTCACCGACGACGCCGGCACACAGGTACTCACCGGCGCGACCACACCGATGCCGGACCAAACCACGCCAATGGCCGAGCGCACCACCGTACTCCCCACGCCGCAGCCGTCATCATTCCCCCCGTCCGGCACCGCCCAGAGCAGCTGGGATCCCGCAAGCAACCAGCCCACAGCGGTGGACCCCGCCATTCGCCCGGCATTGCAGCGCATCATCGACCAAACCGCCCAAGCGGCCCCCACCGAAACCATGGTCCAAAATCCTCCCATGCCCAATCCGGTGGACGTGAAGCGAGGGGAATATCTGCAGCGCGGCACCCTGCCATTGATCCTGCTGGCGGCGCCGCTGGCGGCACTGGCGGCAAATGCTCCGCTCGTGGCCATCATCGCGGCCACTGCGTTGTTGTGGCTACTGCTCACCCTGGCCTATAACACCGAACCCCAGCTTGAGCGCGAGGGCAAACGCGGCGGCGAGCGCAAAAACTCCGATTCGTGGATTCGCGTGGCGACTTTTCCCTGGCATCTGGTCAAAGCCCTGCTGCTGGCCATTCCCCGCATACTGCTGCTAGTCATCATCTATATGGCGGGAACCGCCGTGGCCACCGCGGCTCTGGCACTGCCCGTTCACACCATCTCCTGGTATTTCACCGCGGATTGGGGTATTCCGGTGCCGTTGCTCAATGATGTGCCGTTCTCCGCTTCCGGGCTGGCGCTGGGCGGTTTCATGGCCATCGGCTGGCTGGTCACTGTGTTCGCCCCACAGTCGATGATGATTCGGCTGGGGGGCGGCGTACTGCGCGGGCTCAAACACAGTCGCCCGGCGGGCGCCCCATCCACCGAAGTGGGTGGGGCTCCACCTGCTCCAGTGGCGCCGGCGCCCAAGGGCGGCGGGCGCGGCACCGTGCTGTTCACCATATGGGCCATCATCACCGTGGCCTTGTGCGCGATGCCGATTCTGGGCATGCCGATCAACTGGATGCCGTTCGCCTAGAGCGGGGCGGAATCTCACACATCAGCCATCCGCACACATGGCCGTTGTGTATCCGATACGTTCGTTCCGTCACACTTTTACAGGGAATTCACCTCAGATCAGCTCTGGGCGCAGTCCTCCTCAGGCCCGGTCATTATGATGGGGCCCAAACATTGAAGCGATTGCAAGGGGATAGCTATGTCAGATCCGAAGCGTCAGGCCAAGCGTGCCACACGCGCTGAGCGCCGAGCGGCCGAGGAGGCCGCACAACAGGCACGGGCCGAGCAGGCAGCCAAGGAGCGTAAGCAGCAGACCATCATCGGCTGCATTGTGGTGGCCATTATTGTGGTGCTGGTGGCCATCGCTGGATTCGCCGTATACAAGGCTATGCGGCCGTCCAACACCAGCAGCAGTAGCCAGCAAAGCAACATGACCGTGGACGAGGCCTATAGCAAGCTCAAGAAAGTCAGTACCCAGCCGGCTAACGCCGACGACAAGGCCGGCTTCGTAATCTCCAACAAAGGGTATGGCCAGAAAGCCGAGGGGGCTCCCACCGTATCCATCTACATGGAACCGCTGTGCCCCGGCTGCGCCTCGGTGAACCGCCAACTCGACCCGACGCTCGTCAAGCTGATGAACGCAGGCCAGCTCAACATCGATTTGCACTTCCTCAATTTCCAGAACAACAAGAGCTCCGACAACTACTCCAACCGCGTGTTCAACGGTGCCATCTACATTGCCGAGCATGATGACGATCCCGACCACCTCATGAGCTACCTCTCCAACATCTACGCTGAGGATTTCCAGCCGGGCGAATTGTCCAATTACGAGCCGGTAAACAACGCCAAGCTGGAGAAGCAGGCCGTCAAGGCCGGTGTGAGCGAGGATGTGGCCGCCGCGGCGTTCAGCGGCAAGAACGAATACCTCGACTGGCTCACCGCCTCCAACAACTACACGATCCTGCGCCCCGAACTGTTCAACAGCTCCGGCGCCTTCTCCTCCCCCACACTCACCATCAACGGCGAATACTGGGATCTGAAGCAGCTCACGCTGGCGGACACGAATATGGTGGACGGCTTCCTCAAGTCCATTGGGCTGGATGCTGACCAGGTAGGCGTGGAAGGCAAAATGCCATCCATCGGTGCCAGCGGAAAGCCGATTTCGGTCGCCTCCTGATGCTGCGTGGCCGAATAAGTTGACGCCGCGACATATGCAATACCGCCTGCGGCTCGGCTTAAATTGACCACTCGGGAAGTACCGGTATACTAGTCATTTGTTCGCAACGATTTACGCGTTAAGAACAATCGCCTCTTTAGCTCAGATGGCCAGAGCGGCCGCCTTGTAAGCGGCAGGTCGTCGGTTCGATCCCGACAAGAGGCTCGTCGCGCAGAAAAAATGGCGTATTATGTGATACGTAGACTTTTCTACGCATATAATTCTTACCTTGGGTAAGTACTCCAGGAGCCTTCCCCCAATTATGGGCTTCCTGGAATGAGGGCGGAGCGTCCCCCAACCAGCTCCGCGCCTTCAAGGGGGCGGGAACATCCCCTTCTCTCCCGCCCCCCTTTTCTTTTCTTTTTTTGAGCTCAGAACAATCTGACGAGCAGGAATGGTGACGGTGGCCGGTGAAACCGCAGTACGGGCCGGAACAACCGTTACGATGGGTGGCGTAATCGTTCACCCAGCAGGAAGAGTATGGCAATGGCACGGCGTTGGACCCCGCAGCGGTTTGTTACACTGCGTCGCATCCGCGTAATCGCCTGTATCGCGGCGACCAGTATCGCGCTGGCTGGATCATTCGCGTTCACCGCGCGTAAATCCGTGGCCCTGAACATCAACGGGCAAACCACCCAAGTCACCACATATGCGATGACGGCCACCCGTCTTCTGGAGGAACAAGGGGTGGATATCAAGACCCACGATATCGTGACCACCTCGTCCGGCGACCAGCTCGCCAATCATGCCGTGGTCACCGTACAGTCCGCCTACCAGACCACCATCAACATCGACGGCACCGCCGTGCCGTTCTGGACCGTGGCCACCAGCGCCGACCAGCTACTGGGATTTTTCGAGGAAAACCAGAACAACGCCGCGAAGATCACCGTCGACATCAAGAACGTGTACAACCAGCTCACCGGCGGCCTGGTGATCAACCAGTCCGGGCCGGTCACCGTCATCGCCGACGGCAAAAGCTCGGTGGCCCCCAATGGCAAGCTGCCGGCCGCCTCCATCCTCGATTCCAAGGGCATCGTGCTCAACAAGGAGGATCGCGTCAGCGTTGAGAAAGACGGCGACGAGACCATTCTGCGCGTACGCCGCGTGACCCACGGCGAGGAGACGCGCACGTCCGTGATTCCGTTCTCCACCCAGACCATCATCGACCCGAATCTGGCTGAAGGGCAGGCCGATGTGCGCCAGCAGGGCGTCAACGGCGAGAAGACGCAGGTGTACGACGTCACCTATGTGGATGGCGTGGCCGAATCGGAGACGCTGAAATCGGAGACCGTCACCTCGATGGCCATCGACCAGATCATCGCCGTAGGCGCCGCCAAGTCTGATACCGATAAAGGTTCCGATAAGAAATCCGACTCCGCCGATAACGGCAAGGCCGATTCCGGTTCCAACAATCAGCACGAGTCGTCCAACAACAATGCCGGCAACACCGGCAATTCCGGCAACACCGGCGGCAACAACTCCGGCAACACCGGCAATTCCGGTAACACTGGCAACACCGGTAACACCGGCAACTCCGGCAACACTGGTAACACCGGCGGCGGTACGAACAACAATTCCGGCTCTTCTGGCTCCGATTCAGGCACAACCACCACGCCCTCCGGCCGCCTGTGGCACGCCACCGTAGCCCAGGCTCAGGCCTATGCCGCCGGTGCCGCCGCGCAGCGCGGGTGGACAGGCAACGACTGGGATTGTCTGGTCAAACTATGGACCCGCGAGTCCAGTTGGCTGTGGTATGCCGAAAACGCGAGCTCCGGTGCCTACGGCATTCCTCAGTCGCTACCAGCAGACAAAATGGCTGCGTTCGGTGCCAATTACCGTGACGATGCCGCCGTACAGATCGATTGGGGTCTGTGGTACATCGCACAAGCCTACGGCAGCCCGTCCAAGGCATGGCAACATTCCGAACAAGTCGGTTGGTACTGATCGGTTACGAAGCCCACAAGGAACACACGCTTATGAACGACACCATTCCCGCCACTGGTCACCTGTTAGGTGCCGCCGATATCCGTCGTATCGCGGCCGATGCCGGCATCAGCCCCACCAAGAAATTCGGGCAGAACTTCGTCATCGACCCCGGCACGGTCCGTCGTATCGTACGCGAGGCGGGAGTGACCGCTGCCGATCATGTCATGGAAGTCGGCCCCGGCCTGGGATCGTTGACGCTGGCGATTTTGGAAACCGGCGCCACCATGACCGCAGTCGAAATCGATCCGCCGCTGGCCGAACGACTGCCGGGCACAGTCGCCGAATTCATGCCCGAAGCCACGTCACGACTCACCGTCGTCAATCGGGATGCCTTAACCGTCACCCCGGAGAACGTGCCTGATTTCAGCGATGACGCATCGTTTACGCTGGTCGCCAATCTGCCGTACAACGTGGCCACGCCGATTCTGCTCACGCTGTTGGAGCGTTTCGACAACCTCGGCTCGTTCTTGGTGATGGTGCAAAAAGAGGTGGCCGACAGACTCGCCGCCAAGCCCGGTTCCAAGATCTACGGCACGCCGAGCGTGAAGCTCGCCTGGTATGGCACCGCCGAACGAGTGGGCACCATCGGCCGCAATGTGTTCTGGCCGGCTCCCAATGTGGATTCCGCGCTCGTCAAATTCACCCGGTATCAGGCCGATGACCCGGCTGCCCCGGGAACTGCGAACAGCACAGACGACGGCACACAACGGGAACTCGTATTTCGTCTGGTCGATGCGGCATTCGGTCAGCGTCGCAAGACCCTGCACGCGGCATTGAAGACCATTGCGCCCTCCGAGGCATTCTCCATCGCCGGCATCGATCCGACCCGTCGAGGAGAGACGCTCACCATCGCCGAATTCACCGCTCTGGCCAAGGCCATCGAATCATGTGGAGATGGAGATGATGCACAATGAGTCCGGTAACCTCACATCCACGCCCAGCCGCTGCCCGACATCAGTTCGATGAGCTCTCCCCCATCACCATTACGGTGGATTGCCCGGCGAAAACCAATCTCACCTTGGAAGTGGGACCTGCTCACGACGAATGGGGCGGACGCCACGAACTGGACACCATCTACTGCGCAATCGGCGTATACGACACCGTCACCGCAACCGCCAAGCAACCCGGAGCAGGATTCTCTCTGGAGCTCGAAGGCGCTTATTTGGGCGACTTGGCCTCCTCACGCAACGACATGCGCCGCAACCATGCGGTACTGGCCCTCTTCGCCATGGCCCAGGCGGCCGAGCGCGAGCCGGATGTGGCGTTGACCATCACCAAGCGCATTCCCGTGGGTGCCGGACTAGGCGGCGGTTCAGCCGACGCCGCGGCGACCATGCTGGCGGTCAATCGTCTCTGGGAGCTGAACTGGCCCATAGAGCGCCTGCGCACCATTGCCGCCACGTTGGGCGCGGACATGCCGTTCTGCCTGACCGGTGGCCTTGCATACGGCACCGGTTTCGGCGAACGCATCACGGATATCGCCCCCGGCAGCCGCGATGAGCTGGCGCTGATAGAACAGGGATTCAGCGGCGAAGTATTGGTCGGCGCATACCAGTCGCAACTCAGCACTCCTGAGGTCTACCACACCTTTGACATCGTGGGAGCCGCAGAAGGCGACCGCAATCATCTGCAGGCTGCGGCAATCAGCCTGCATCCCCGCAGCGGGCAGGCCATCGACGCCGCCACGCAGGCGGGTGCCAGCCATGCATTCGTCTCCGGATCCGGCCCCTCAGTGGTCGCTTTCGCCGCCGACGAGGCAGCGGCACAACGCATTATCGAGGTGTGGCGCGATACAGCTGTGGTCGATCGTATTATTCGAGCCAAATCTCCCGAACACCCCAATATCAGCGTCAGACAGTGACGCTAAGGTAGCAACCAGCCACCCGACCCATGAAAGAAGTCCACCGATGACGTATCAGGTTGATGAACGTGAAGCCCGCAAGGCGTACGTGCGCCGCCGCCAGACCATCGTCTTTTCCATCAGCGGCGCGGTATTGGCAGTAGTGCTGGTCATAGCCCTACTGTTCAATTTCCACGTTTTCGGCCTCGGCGAAGTGGAGACTCCGGCCAGCCAGCCGAATTACGGCAACGCGGCGCCGTGCGCGGTCAAGGACAGCAGCGGCAAAGCGCAATACGTGTCCAACGCTTCGGTCGGCATTCGCGTGATGAACGGCACCTCTCACGGCCAATTCGCCAAGGCCGTGGGTGAAGCTTTGGCCAATCGTGGATTCAGCGTGCAGAAAATCGATAACTATTCCAGCACCGACGTTGAACGCACCACCATCTACTTCGGCAAGAACGCCATTAATCAGGCGTATACGCTGATCGGCAATTTCACCGACGCCACCATGATCATGACGGCTCGCGAGGATCAGCTCATCGATGTGGTCATCGGCGCCACGTTCAACGATCTGCAGGACACCAACTCCTCCCCGCAATCCGGTAAGACCATCACCAATATCGAGGGTTGCAAGGCCGCCGATAGCATGACCAAGCTGCCCGCCGACACCAAACACGACGCATACACGGCGCAGTAAGGCGCATACAGCTTCATCTTCGCGAAAAACCGTACGCTGACACGTATTCAGCGTACGGTTTTTTGGTATCGGACTAGTATCGGACTACTGAATCTCGGCGTACCAGCGCTTGAGTTCTTCGACGGCCACATCGTGGTCCACCGGACCGTTATCCAAGCGGTATTCCAGCATGTGCTTGTAGGCGCGGCCGATCATCGGGCCGGGCTCCAGGCCCAGCAACTCCATAATTTCGTTGCCGTCCAGATCCGGGCGGATCGCGTCGAAGTCCTCTTTCTTCTTGAGTTCGCGGACGCGCTCCTCCATCTCATCCATGGCCTGGGAGAAGATCATCGCCTTGCGTTTGTTTTGTGTGGTGGCATCCGCACGCGTGAGCCTGTTCAGCCGCTCATAGAGGTGCCCGGCATCCTTGACATACCGGCGTACGGCCGAATCGGTCCACGGCTCGTCCACATAGCCGTGGAAGCGCAGGTGCATATTCACCAGTTCCGAGACGTCCTCGACCAGATGGTGGTCAAAACGCAGCGCCTTCAAACGCTTGCGGGTCATTTTGGCACCCACCGCGTCATGGTGGTGGAAGCTCACCTTGCCGCCCGACTCGAACCGGCGGGTCTTCGGCTTGCCGATATCGTGCATCACGGCGGCCAAGCGCAGCGTCAGGTCGGGGGCGGGCACCGGGCCGTCCGGGCCGGTTTCCAGGGCGATAGCACGTTCGAGCACAATCATCGTGTGCTCGAAGACGTCCTTGTGGCGGTGGTGTTCGTCGATCTGCAATTGCAGGGCCGGAATTTCCGGGAAGACGATGTCCGCAAGACCGGATTCGACCAACGCCTCAAGGCCGGCGCGCGGACGGTCGGAGAGCAGCAGTTTGGTCAGTTCGTCGCGCACACGCTCGGCGGATACGATGTCGATGCGGTCGCGCATCGAGGTAATCGCCTCGGCCGCGTCCGGCGCGATACGGAAGCCCAGCTGGGCCACGAATCGCACGGCGCGCATCATACGCAACGGATCGTCGTCAAAGGACTGTCGCGGATCCACCGGCGTGCGCAACACGCCCTTGGACAGATCACTGGCACCACCGAACGGGTCCACGAATTGCAGGTCGGGCACGCGCAGAGCCATCGCGTTGACGGTGAAGTCGCGGCGGGACAGGTCGCCCTCAAGCGTGTCGCCATAATTGACCTCGGGCTTACGCGAGTCCGGATCGTACGTGTCAGAGCGATAGGTGGTGACCTCCACCTTGACCTCGGTGCCGTCCGGGCGGCGGCGCATGGCACCCAGCGTGCCGAACTTGCGCCCCATGTCCCAGAAGCCGTCATGCCCCCACCGGCGCAGTATCGGCTCGAACTGCTCAGGCCGTGCGGATGAGCAGAAGTCCAAATCGTGGCTCTTTCTATGGAGCAGCAAATCCCTGACCGGGCCGCCGACCAATGCCAGCTCGTAACCCTGTTCGGCGAACAGTCGACCAAGTTCGATGGCTTCAGGCCATACTTCGAAATCCAATGGGCACCTTCCCGCGTGCGACGTTTTTCTGCCCTACCAGCATACCGTTACCCCACCTGCACACGGGGTTGAGTAAGGTGGAGAATATGATTACGCCCGCCGACCTTGCCCGCATGCTGGGGCAAACACCAGATTCGGCGGATAGCCATACCCAAGACCACCTGCTGTATACGTCCGAAACTCCGCATCATTCCGCCGATTCGGGCGATTCTTCCGATGTCGGCGGCACCGCGAGCCACTCCACCAATCAGGCCGTTCATCAAGACGAAGTAGACGCAGTACCGACTGCGCAACATTCCGGTGTGCCTGGCACACCCGCAACGCCCGCCACACCCGAACCATCCGAATCCGAAATATCGGACGCCGCCAGCGACATGCCCGCACCGAAGCCGATGATGCCCACACCGGCCACCGTCTTCGGCATGCATGCCACCGTCACCATCGCCACTACCAGCGGCACTATCGAGGGGCAGGCTGATGGTATCGCCGGCGAGGCCGGTGCCGAGACGATTGCCGAGGTCGAGCCGATTATCGCCACGGCACAAACGTCCGTAACCATCGTCACGAACGATCCCGCGGCGACCGCTCACGCGGCCGTAGATGCTGCCGTTGCGGTCGCCAAGGCCGCCGCCGCGCACACCACAGCGATACCGACTCCGCGCGACGTGCTGATGCCGCCTGCGGCACGTACCGCACCGGCCGCAACGCCGGTCACCATGCCGGTCTCAGCGCCGTCTGCAGCACCAGTGAGGCCCGCAACGTCAGCGCATCCCACGCCGGCCACGGTCTTCGGCCGGCACCCGTCCGGAGATGTTGCCTCGCCGGAACCGGCAGTGCCGGTAGAACCGGTGACGCCATCCGGCCCGACTCCGGCCATGATGCCGCAACGCCGTACGTCGGACGGTCCGACCACATTCGCTTCACTGGATGCCCAGGAACTGCCGGTCGTACGCGAATATTCGGCAGGCGGTCTGATTTTCGATGACCAGAACCGCGTGGCCATTATCGCCCGTCATTCCCGCTCCGGCCATCTCGAATGGTGCTTGCCGAAGGGGCATATCGAAAAAGGCGAGACCCCGCAGCAGACCGCTGTGCGCGAAGTGCATGAAGAGACCGGCATCCTGGGCGAGGTGATCGATTCCATCGCCACCATCGACTACTGGTTCACCGGTACCACGCAGCGCGTGCACAAGCTGGTCCATCACTTCGCGCTCAAACAGACCGGCGGTGAACTGACGGTGGAAGGAGACCCGGATCATGAGGCGGAAGACGCCATCTGGGTGCGTTTTGAAGATTTGGATGACGTGTTGAGCTATCCCAACGAACGCAAAATCGCGTGGCTCTACGCCAGGAAGAAGAACAGGCAGGCAAACGAGTGAACCTACCCGGAGTCTTACGACATTGCACACGTCTGGCACACGCACTGGCGGCTGGCGTCGCCGTTGTGGCGATGCTGGCCGCTCCATTGACCGTCTACGCGAACGATACGACGGACACGACTGATTCATCCGATACGACGGACGCAACGGGCAATCAGACCGAGAATCAGCCCAAGCAGAGCATTGCCATCACGCAAAGCACCCCCATCGTCACCTCCAAATCGGGCTATCGTGTCACCGCGGTCATCAGCAATACGGACAGCACGGCCACGTCAAGCGGCACACTGCACCTGACCACCAATGCGTTGTTCACCTTTGTCTCGCGCACCGATATTCAGAATTGGGCCGAGAACAACGCCCCCATCCCAACCCCCAACGAGTTGGGTTCCGTTGACGTGCCATCGATTCCCGCCGGCGGCACTGCCACCGTCACCATCGAGGTGAACGCCAATCAGCAGACCCTTGCCTCCATAGGGAGTTGGGGACCGAAACCGCTGATGCTGTCGTATATCGTTGGCAATCAGATACTCGCCGATTTGCCGAGTTTTCTGACCCGATCTTCGGATGGGCTCAACACCGCGACAACACCGGCCATGAACCTGACCGTGGCCATGCCCTACACCGCCAGCGGCTGGCAGGTCGATAATAAGGCCATCAGCAATCGCATTGCCGAAACCACCACTTCCTCGACATCAACATCGTCCAAGTCCAACAGCACGGACAAGGCCGACAAGTCCGATAACGCCGACGCCAGCAACGCGGCCAAAGCCACTGATACGCAAGCCATATCCTTATCCGAACAGGATGCCGATACCGCGCGATCCCTTGGGCAGACATTCGCCAAGCACCGCTCGCTGCAAGTGATCGCGGATCCTCTGTATTGGCGTCAGTCCGCAGTGCAACCGTCCATTGCCGGCATCATGCAGCCCGCCGACTTCGACATCACCGCCTATACCGCACTGGACGATACCGCGGCCTACGAAAAGGCCGGCATCACCACTGAGCAGTGGAACGCCAAGCAGGCGGCCGCATGGTATGCCGACGGAGGCGACTCCGAAACACCCTCCGCGTACGCATGGCAGGGCAACAACTGTTGGACGTTGGATGCGCTGACCGCAGCACGCGAGCAGGGCTATGACACGGTGATTGCCGATGCCTCTTTCGATGCCGACCAGACTGAAGCCGTACACACAGGCACCTACGTGGTGCATACGCCTGCCGGCGATGTCACCGTGCTGAAGGAGCAATCGACCTTGGGCACGCTGGCCAAGGGCCAAGCCACCAGCACGGACGCGCAGGCCGAGTCCAGCGATGCCGGTCGGTTGGCCCGACTGATCGCTCAGAGCGCGTTCTACCAGATGGAACAGCCCTATACATCCCGATACCTGCTTATGACGTTCTCCCGCACCACGGAGGCCAGCTGGATCGATCAGGTGATGAGCGCCTTCGAGCAGGCGTCTTGGTTGAATCTGACGGACCTGAAGACCATGGCCAAGGCCGATCCGTACAATGTCAGCGATTCGGTCAATCCCGACAAGGCCGATGATGCCAACACCGCCAATACCCGTTCGGCATTGAGACAGTTGGCCGACAGCCGGCATGACATCATGCGCATGGCCACCTCCATATTGAGGAACGAGATTGATTCCGACGAGGTCTCGTCGTTGGACCCGCAGGCCCTGGCCCGGCAGGACGCCAATGACACCGCCTCGCATAGCAACGATCCGACGCAATGGATTGGCTCTTTACTGGCGCTGCATGACGATATGGCGCTGCGGTCCATGTCTGGCTCCCCCCAGCCGACAGCCACGCGAAAAGCCATGGTCAAAGCCACGAAAACACTGGCCAGCGATCTTCTGAACGGCGTACGCATCAACCCATCGGAATCAATATCCGTGTTCAGCGAATCCGCGAAAATGCCAATCACCGTCAGCAATGACCTTCCCTACGCCGTCAGCGTGCAGGTCAACTCACTGACTGACTCCATGCAGATCGTCACCTCGCGAACCGCTGACATCGATATTCCCTCGCATAGCGACGCTCAGGTGACCTTCACCATCCGCGTTTCCACTTCCGGCTCATCGACGGCCCATGTGTCGTTGACCGACCGGGAAGGCAACAGCTTCGGCAACACGCAGGACACCGCGATCACCAGTGTGATGCGCATCAGTGATGCCAGCGGCTTCATTATCATCGGCTTCGCCGTGCTACTGGGCATTATCGGCCTGTGGCGGCAGTTCCATCGGAAGAAGGACCCCGACGAATGAGTTCAAGCGTAGGTCGTAATTCCCTGATCATGGCCACGGGAACCGCTGCTTCCCGTGTGACCGGTCAGCTCCGCACGATTCTTCTCGCTGCGGCCATCGGCACCACCGGATTGGCGGCCAACGCCTATCAGGCCGGTTCCATGATTCCCCAATCCGTGTTCACGCTGGTGTCCGGCGGCATCTTCAACGCCGTGCTGGTGCCCCAGATCGTGCGCACGTTGAAAGAAAAAGACGCCCAAGAACGACTGAATCGCCTGATTACGTTGGCCATCGGCATCCTATTGGCCATGACCGTGGTGATGGCGGCGGCCAGCCCTCTGCTTGCCCGCCTGTACGTGGGTAGCGACGATCACCAGATGATAGCCCTGACCACCTCGTTCACCCTGTGGTGCATGCCTCAGGTGTTCTTCTACGGCCTGTATACGGTATTGGGTCAGATCCTGGCCGCCAAAGACCATTTCCTCACGTATGCGTGGAGCTCAACCGGTGCCAACATTATTAGTTGCGCCGGTTTTACTGGCTTTATTCTGCTGTTCAGCAAGGCCAATGAACAGCCCCTCGAATTCTGGACCGCCGACAAAATCGCGCTTACCGCAGGCACCTGGACTTTGGGCGTGGCCTTCCAAGCGCTGATACTGTTCCTGCCGCTGGCCCGTATCGGGTTCAAGTACAAACCCAGCTTCGGGCTTGGCGGCTTTGGACTCAGGTCTATGGGTCCCGTGGCGTTAGGCTCTTTGGGCGTGGTGATCACCAGTGAGATCTGCGGCATTATCCTTACCCGTATCGCCACATCCGCACCGCAGCGCGCCCACGAACTGACGGGTGCCAGCCTGTTCAGCGTGGCAGGCAACGCGACCTATCAGAATGCGTACACACTGTTCATCCTGCCCTATTCACTCATCGCCGTATCGGTATCCACGGCTATGTTCCCCAAAATCTCCCGTTCCATCGCAGCTGCGAATCTGGATGAGGCACGGCACGACCTGGTCAGCGCACTGAATAATGTGGGCCTGCTCATCATGTTCTTCGCCGCCGCCATGGTCGTGTTCCCCGAACCGATCATCCGTGCATTGCTTCCGTCCGTCTCGATGGACGAGACTATGTTGATCTCCTATGCGCTTATCGCCTTGTCTATGGGCATTCCATTGGGGTCGGCGTTCCTGCTGATCCAGCGCACGTTCTACGCCTTTGAGGACGGCCTTCACCCCTTCCTGTCCGCGGTGATGCAGTATGGATTCACCTCAATATTCATGATCATCGGCATGATGGTACTTCCTCCTGAGCATTGGGTACTCGGCATCGCCTGCTCGGTGACCCTCGGTGGATTACTGGCGTTGCCGCTGACGTTGATGATGTTGCGCCGCAAGTTCGAAGGCAATCTTGGCGGTCGGGAGATCACGAGGACATATGCCAAGGCCATTGTGGCGGCACTGGCTTCCGGAGTTGTGGTCTGGCTGATCAAACGACCGGTAGTCGCACTGCTCGGCGCGGATATTCGACCAGTAGGCGGGCACATGAGCTGGTGGTCTGCGCTGGCCATCTGCGTGGTGCTCACCATTGTGCTGGCCGTAGTATATGTGGCTGTGTTGTGGGTGGTACACACCCCGGAACTCATCAGCGCCTATCACTCGATACTGGCCCGTCTACACAAGACTCCGGCCAGTGAGGACGTTGCTGTGACAGCCCAGCCGGAAAAAAGTCGACGCTACGTAAATCAATCCTGAGACGGAGCCCGTCAAGGATAGCCCCGCACGTAGAATATCTAAGACCAATTTCGAACACCAATCACACGGAGCCGAACGCACTATGAAACCGCAACTCGGAGACACGATTCTCAACCGATACACCTTGGTATCATCGTTGCGTGAGGAGCCTGGCATTCAGGCATGGAAAGCCAACGACCGTGTGCTGGCAAAGGATTGCCAGCTGTTCATCATTACCGATCGCAGCGCTTTCGCCGCAATCGATAAGCTCGCTGGTCGCATCGCCGCCACTCGCCCTGATCGTGTGATTCCCATACTGAAATACCGTATGGAATCCGACGTACTTCTCATTGTCATGCCGGTGGATAGCGGCCAATGCCTGACTGACTACATGGCAGATACCGCCAAGCCGCTCAGCTACAGCGCCATCCGGTCGATTATCGGAGAATGCGCCGACGTGCTGCGCGAGGTCATTGCGGATACTCCCAGCGGCATCGTCATCACAACCGACACCGTTCGAGTGACTACCTCCGGTGTGCAAATTGCCGATGCACCATGTGCCACGATGCTGGCCGATACGTCCGCTACCGATCTGCGTACGGACGGTCCTGAACGGTATGCGATTCGCCAGCTTGCGGCATTACTCTATACCCTGCTGACACGCACGCCAAGCCAAGCGACACCCACATTCAATCTGCGTGCCTTGCCGCAAGACACCCCTGGCGAATTCCGCGTGATTTGCAAGCGTGGATTGGCCTTGAGCGAGCCCGACGATCATACGTTGCCAATGGCTGCCCTTGTAGAACTCGACGCCTTGTTGGGTAATTGGAAGCCGCTCTCTGAACTGAGCGATGCTGATATTGCTTTGCCGAGCGTGGAAAGCGATTGCTCGATTACCAAGGCGATACTGAAGCCTGCCAACGAGACTGATATCGTGCCTATTCCCAGCACGTTGATTAACAGCAGCAGTCTTCCGGAATTGTCTATTACCCCTTCCCTGCCGGTTCAGACGGCCGCCGTCCCCGCTCCGCACGCGATGTCACCGGTTCCTCTGCCTGATGGGTCCAGTACTGCTGACGGTAACCAGTCTCAGTCTGATGCCCGCCGTCTGTTTGACTTCAACCTTTCTGACGCCTGGGAGCACGAAAATCTTTCCGGTGAAGGCACCGGTGACTGGTACAGCGAAATGAATCCGGCCCCCATCGGCGGTCCGGGTGATAATACTCGGTTGACAGTGCCTATTGTTACCGGCGGTATTCCCGATGCCACCGTGGGAGAGACAACCAGTCGTATTCCCGTGTTCGACGCCAGCGGCCGTGCTGTGGCTCCTGGTGAGGAATCGCTGCGTGCCTTGGAAGAGGAGCAGGCCCGCATTGCCGAAGTAAGCGCCATTCCTCCGAGCTTCACACCGAAGGATGTGCCGGATGACGTGGATGACAGCAAGCTGCCCGATGAACATCTGTTCGGCAAACTGTCGACCAAGGTCGTTGCCATCATTGTGGCTCTGATATTGGTAGTGGCAGCGGCTGTTTGGGCAGTGCATGCGTTCCGATCCTCCGGAGACAATCCTGCCGATGCTTCCAGCAACTCCAGTGAAGGTGACTGGCCCGATATCAATGCTGACGCTGTGCCATTCGGTGGCAGCAAGAACGCGACGAACGGTGGCGCCACTGACGATTCCTCAAAGTCGAGTGATGCCACTCAGAGCGAATCCAGGGACTCGGCATCAGACAAGTCCAAGAAGTCCGAGACTGCTGATTCGTCGTCCAAGAAGACCAAGGCCAAGAAGTCCGGCGATAAGGATTCCAGCGCTGCTCCGCAACCGCGCCATGAGAACAACACGGCGTTTACGATTTCCAGCGCCAACTTCCTGTCGAATCCTGGCGGCCAATCCGGGTACGCATACTACATGCACCTTGACCAGCCGCAGGATGCGTACCGCATGGTTATCACCATCCGCACATCCGGTGGTAAGGGCTATATTCGCGCAAATACCACTGGAGACCCCACTCAGGGCGAGCAGGTGGCCGAATTCACCTTTGCTGAAGGTGGCACTACTGAAGTGAAGTTCACCAAAGCCGTCAATACGCAGGATCTGCTGCTGTGGGTGCCATCGGGTAGCCTGCCGCAGAACCAGCTGTACATCGAGAAGGTGGAGGTCTTCTAATCGGCATCTATACCGATAACTGACCCAAGAAGGGCGGTACCGTTCGCATACATTCGACGGTGCCGCCCTTTCTTCGCGTCTGGCTGAATGACATGGAATATCGTATGGGGGTGTGACAATGTTTCACGTGAAACATAACGTCATCATTATCGGTTCTGGTCCCGCTGGCTACACGGCCGCCATCTATCTTGGCCGTGCAGGTCTTAATCCTGTTATGGTCACTGGTGCGTTGTCGCCAGGTGGACAGTTGATCAACACCACTGAGGTGGAGAACTTCCCCGGATTCCCGGAAGGTATTCTTGGCCCGGATCTTATGGATCGCATGAAGGAACAGGCCAAGCGCTTCGGTACAACCTATATCACAGACGATGTCTCTTCCATTGAGGCGTGTGAGAGTGATTCGGCCAAGCCGACCTATCGTGTAACGCTCTCCGATGACTCCCAGTTGGAGGCATCAGCACTCATCATCGCCACAGGGTCGTCATTCCGTAAGCTTGGGGTGCCCGGCGAACAGGAGCTGTCCGGACATGGCGTCTCGTACTGCGCCACCTGCGATGGCTTCTTCTTCAGGAACAAGCCTATCGTGGTCGTAGGCGGTGGCGATTCGGCTTTTGAAGAGGCATTATTCCTGACCCGGTTCGGTTCTTCGGTCACCTTGATTCACCGACGCGATAGCTTCCGTGCCTCGCAGATCATGGTGGACCGAGCCAAAGCCAATCCGACCATCACCCTACTGACCAACACAGTGGTGACCTCCATTACCGGCACCTCCTCCCCCACACAGAACACCGGTGCACCTATTGCCATTCCTGGCTTGACAATCAAACGACCGGCTGTGGCACCGGCCAGTGTCAGCAGCATTGCCGTACGTAACGTGGTGACCGGAGAAGAAAACACGCTGGACACCAACGCCGTATTCGTGGCTATCGGCCATACGCCAGCCACTGATTTTGCAGCTGGTGTTGTGGACCGTGACAATGATGGGTATGTCGTGGTGCAGGGTGCCAGCACGGTGACCAGTGCGCCAGGCATCTTTGCTGCAGGCGATTGCGTGGATCGTACTTATCGTCAGGCAATCAGCGCAGCGGGCATGGGCTGCCGTGCAGCGCTGGATGCGCAGGCCTATCTTACGGACTGATTGCGACGACCTGATGATGGCTTGCTGTTCTGACTGCTGCCTGTGACATAGGAGCAGCGCTAGGTCAGTGTTACAGCATGCCGCCCTTGGATAGTACGCACCGGTCAAAGGCATAGAAAGGCCCCTCAGGCGACGGAGAGGTTGTGCCCGATGTTTTGCGCAAATGTGGCCTGGTCCGTCGTCGGGGGAATGACTTCAGTCGGTTGATTGCATGATGCCGTCGAGCCGGGACATGTCCAGGTAGCGGCGGCTCGACCAATCGTTGACGGTGACGTAGCGGATCCTGGCGCAGATGAGCATGAGCGCGGCGGACGCCCATTCGCGGTGGGTGGGCGGCACCTTGGAGAGCACGTTGCGCATGAAGTGGACCATGCACCGCTGGTATCTGGCCTGCGGCAGCATCTCGCCGACGGTGGCGACGAGCCCGGCGCACCTGTCGCCGACCACGAGCCTGACGCCCTTCAGGCCGCGCTCGATCATGGACCGTATGAACTGCTCCCAGCTGGCCTTGTCCTCCTTCATGCCCTCGGCCACGCCGATGACCTCCCGGTGGCCCGTGTCGTCCACGCCGATGGCGACCAGCACGCTCACGTTCTCGACCGACCCGCCCCATGAGCGCTTGTGCCACACACCGTCCATGAACACGTACGGGTACTCGCCCCCAAGCGGCCGGTTGCGCCATTCGTCGATCTGGTCGTACACCTTCCTGAGCTTGTCGGAGAGCGTCTGCGGGGGCATCCGCTCGCCCCACAGCAGGCGGCTGATGTCGTCGACCTGACGCGTGCTGACGCCGGCCAGGTACATGTCGATCAGCGCCTCCTCGACGCTCTGCTCGCGACGCCGGTAGCGTTCGATGACCGCCGACTCGAAGACCGCGCCCTTCAGCTTGGGCACCTTGAGTCCGAGCCTGCCGGCCTTGACGGTGAACCTGCGCGCGTAGTGGCCGGCCCGGTACGCCTTGCGTCCATCGCTTCTCTCGTATCTGGCGGCGTTGGCGATTAGGTCGGCCTCCTCGTCGAGCATCGCGTTGACGATCTGCTCGACCTTGTCGCGCACCATGGCGTCGAGCTTGGTCTCGAACATGGCCTGGTCGAACTGTATGATTTCCTTGGACATGGCCCGTGCCTCTTTCCAATCGCGGTTTTCCTGTGTTAGCGGCTGAAAATCGTACCCGGTGCGGGCCATGTTCATATCCGGGAAGCCCGAATCACAAAGTGCGCAAAAACCGGGCGTTATCTCTCGTCGCCCGCGACAGCTTCACCCCGCAAAACTGAAAACAAAAACTCGAGATACAGCAAGGACCGGCATCCTGTTACGAAGCCGGTCCTGCAATTACGTTTCAGCAATCGCGCCTTAACGAAGAAAGTGGGCGTCGCACCAGACGTGTTCGACGGCCCAGATGGCGGGGTTGAGCAGAAGCACGTCGGCAGCATAGCCGGGGGCAAGCAGACCGAGCGGCTGCTTGGTGACCGGGTTCGCACGATCGAAACCGAATGCTTTGGCCGGAATCAACGTGGCGGCTTCCACCGCGTCGGTAGGCGTGAATCCTAATTCGAGCACCGCACGCTGAACAGCCTTTTCCAACGTCAACGTGGAACCGGCTATCGCACCATTCGATGCAAGACGAGCATGACCGTCAATCACATTCACATCCAACGCACCCAGCAAATAATGACCATCCGGGCAATCGGTGGCAGCCATAGCGTCGGTCACAAACGCAATGCGATGCGGAGCGAAGCCGAATCCCAAACGCACCATCGGATCCTGCACATGAAAACCATCATTAATCAACTCAACAGTGACGCGCGGATCCTCAACAGCAGCCGGAATCGGACCAGGCTCACGATGATGCAAACCATTCATCGCATTGAACATGTGCGTCATAATGCCAGCACCCGCATCAAAACCTCTGCAGGCGGTTGCATAATCGGCATCGCAATGTCCCACCGCAGGAACCACTCCAGCCGCAGCAAAACGACGAATCGCATCAATGCCATGCGGTAGTTCGGGGGCGATGGTGATCTGTCGCAAACAGCCGTTCGCAGCATGCAAAAGCCGATCAACATATTCGGGAACCGGATCTTTCAAGCATTCCGGATCATGCGCACCTTTGCGAGACAACGCAAGGAACGGACCTTCCAAATGCGCTCCAAGAATGTCAGGGCGAGCACCCATCATGCCACGCACGGTTTGAAGATTGGCGCACATCACGTCGAGCGGGTTGGTGATCAAACTGAGCACCTGACGGGTGGTGCCGTGCATCATATGACCTGCGCGGGCCATGCGTATGCCTTGCACACCGTCATCGAAGGAACTCCCCCACGAACCGTGCGCATGAATGTCGACGTAACCGGGAGTCATCATGCGGCCTGCAGCGTTGGTCACGAAACCGGCCGAACCGGTCATGGAATCGCCGGAACCAACCGAACTGACCGAATCGGAATCAGCATCGGCATCCAAACCGACGCTTGCGCATGCCGCAGCAAAATCATCGTCCCGATTCCCAGTCGCAATAATCGCGCTACCATCGGAAACCAGCCAATAATGTTCCGCAACACCTCGCGCATCGACTTTGCGCGCATTGTGAATCGCAAACGGACGGGCCGACTGCGCTAACGCAACGTCCACCTCATTCGCAAACCGCTCCCGAGACTGTTCCATATTCAAACCTTCCGACTCATTCACAGCCATATTCCTCAATTAGCATCCAATTCTTCCAGCGAGTGGAGGAATCCTCCCGCTGACAGGCCAAAAACGTCCAGAATGTTCCAGCAGTTCGTTCGGCACGGAGGTTTGCGCGTATACGCGACCCAGGAAGAAGCCGAATGGCGAAACGCAACACGGGATGATGAATACGATGGCGAACAGTATGCCGAATGGTGCCATGAACGCCCATCCTGTTCGATCCTCGCGGCGTTGTGCTTCAGTGCGCTTTTTGCCATAGAAGAGCCTACGTACCGTCTACGTAGCCATAACGTCTCGGAACCACTTTCGGCGCGGAAAGTCTCACGACCCATATGACAATTGAACGTCAAACAACAACATGACGCTTATCCGCAGCACGGAACAACGAAAAACCTCTCACCAGAATCATGCGAGGCTGCACCTTTTAAGATTTGCCGTTAAGTTAGTAGCTAAGTAAATTAGATGGCCCTGCACCAGCCAGTGTTCTCCAGTTCACATTTGACGGACATCGACTTCCCCATTAAGAGACGCCACTCTGGGAGATAGACACGCCCCTGACATTGACTTCATGTCCACACTCAACCAGGGTAAGGTCGAGCGTGAACATGAAGTCAGCTTGAGTCGATTAGAGCTGAATCACGACTCCCTCCCAACGAGCAAGCTCGCCGCGAGCGATCGACTTCACGCCATGTACGGCATCATAGGTGCTGAGCAGCACCTGCGACTCGCTCACGCCATTCCCGAGCAATCGCGCGACCTCCGCCGGCACCCGCGCCGTCCTACCGGTGAGATTGACCATGACGAGAATCGTATCGTCGCCGCCGGTACGGGTGAACGAATACACCTGCTCGCTGTCTGCCGCGACCAGATTCCACTCGCCCGTCGCGACGGTCGCGTTGCCGTGGCGCATGGCGATGAGCTTCTTGTAGAAGCCGTACACGGAATCAGGATCGTCGAACTCCTCGGCGGCGTTGATCTCCACATGGTTCGGATTGACGCCGATCCACGGTTCCGTCGCCGCGTCGGCCGCGGTGAAGCCGGCGTACCTGGAAGCGTCCCACTGCATCGGCGTGCGCGAATTGTCCCGTCCGATGAGCGCGAGGGCCGCCATCATCGATTCCGGCGACTGGCACCTGGCCTCCTCCACGCGCTGGCGGTAGGCGTTGATGGCCTCCAAGTCGCGGTACTGGCCGAGCTCGGTGAAATGGGCGTTGGTCATGCCCAGCTCCTCGCCCTCGTAAATGTAGGGGGTGCCGCGGTGCATGTGCAGCAGCATGCCGAACGCCTTGGCGCTCAGCTCGCGCGACTCGCGGTCAGAGTCGTTACCCCAACGGGACACGACACGCGGCTGGTCGTGGTTGCAGAAGAACAGGCTGGCCCAGCCAGCGTGCCTCACGGCCTCCTGCTGTCTGCTCATTCTATCTTGAAGTTTTTTAGGAACAAAAGCGTGTGTATCCCATTTTGATTCGGGGGATTGATCGATACTGACGTGGTCGAACAGGAACAGCATGTCGAGTTCCTTGTGGGCTGGATTGGTGATGAACTCGTTGCGTTCCGGAGTGATGCCCGGCGCCTCGCCGACGTTCATGTAGCCCTCACGGCCCTCGAACACCTCACGGCGCATTTCGGCGAGGAACTCGTCGAGCCGCGGACCATCGGAACAGAACGGGCTCGCGTTCGTGTATCCCTCTTCGCCTATCTCTCCTTCGGACAGTTCCGAGTCGACCTCTCCAGGCAGCCGTCCGTGGCTATCGAGATGTTTCGAGATCAAGGTGATCACGTCCATGCGGAAGCCGTCGATGCCGCGATCCATCCACCAGTTCATCATCCTGTACACGGCCTTGCGAACCTCCGGATTCTCCCAATTCAGATCCGGCTGCTTCCTGGAGAACTGGTGGAGGTAGTACTCGCCGCGCTTCGGATCGTACTGCCAAGCGGAACCGCCGAAATACGAACCCCACCGGTTCGGCTCGGCACCCGGAGTGCCCGGCTCGTGGCCCGGCCTGGCCGGACGCCACCAATACCAGTCGGCATGCGGGTCGTCCCTGTCGCGGGAGGCCTGGAACCAGGCATGCTCGTCGGACGTGTGGTTGACCACCAGATCCATCACGATCTTCAGACCGCGCCTGTGCGCCTCGGCGAGCAGCTCGTCCATGTCCTCCAACGTGCCGAACAGCGGGTCGATGTCCTGGTAGTCGGAGATGTCGTAGCCGTTGTCGTCCTGCGGCGACCTGTAGACCGGGGACAGCCACAGCACGTCCACGCCAAGATCAGCCAAATAATCGAGACGGCTGGTGATGCCCTTCAGGTCGCCGATGCCGTCGCCGTTCGTGTCCTGGAAGGAACGCGGGTAGATCTGGTAGACCACCGCGTTGGCCCACCACGGGTTCGGGGTCGCGCCGTTGGAACGCACGGCGTCGGGAAGGACGGAACGATTGAAATCAGTCATATCTTGTTTCCTTATTAAATCAAGTTCTTCATCAACGCGATGCTATGGATCCACGTTGCCTATATACGGGATGAATCAATGTTGCTTTTTCTTTTCCCTTTAGAGTTCCATCCATGAGTCGAGCAAGCATGCTCATGCCCAGTTGACACAACTCTGCTGGCATTAAGGGAAATTCATCTATCCTCAGACGCTTGCCTATGGAATCTGTATATGTTCCCGCTGAAATCAGCGAAAGATCTTGAGGAATCTTCATTCCACGCTGCCGCGTCGCAGCAACAAGGTTATTAAGGAACAATGGGCCGCCTTGAGTCACAATTGCTGTGTTCTCACTCGAGATGAACCTCTCAAGTAGGTTTTCGGCAGCATCGAAATCATCCTCGTCGGTAAACTCTTCATCTATATGAATCTTGTATCGCGCAGCAGCATCATGCATTGATGTCCTGAGTCGAATGAGGTAATTTGCACCTCCATTTCGTTCGTAATCAATCTCCTTCCCCCCTGCAAACAGAATTCTGCTGTGCCCATTACGACAAAGCGTTTGCATGATCATTTCACCCATTTCAATAAAATCGGTATCAATGCATGGCACATTTATTTCATTCATAGGATGTCCAATAGAAATGAGCGGAATACTTGAAAGCTGAGCTAATTCAATTCGGGGATCATTCATAGTCACATCCATAAGAGCGACACCATCCACCATCCCAGTATCGATGATAGAGCGAAGCTGCTCATCTCCTGTTTCCTCAGTCAACAGCAACGTTTCATAGCCAAGTTGCCTGGCCGCTTTGAGAAAATTTAGAAAATAAGCACAATAGTTGGTATAGCTGGTGGAATCATGGACGGGCGAACTCAGCGCGACGAAATGAGTCTCACCACTCAACGGAGCTGGACCACCGTTTTTCGCCAAGTAACCAAGTTCCCGCGCAGCTTGCAATACTCTCCGACGGGTATTTGCCCCTATGGGACGTTTCCCTGTCATCACATAGGAAACCGTGCTTATGGAAACTCCTGCGAGAGCCGCCACGTCCTTGATTCCAGCCATTGTTATCCTTATTCGTTCACAGTAAAGCCTTGGCTCTTTCCTTGCTCAACGAGCTTGTCCTGCCAAGCCTTCACACCTTCCTTCATTGTGGTCTGTCCCATGTAAGCCGCCCCGACAGTGTCGGTGAAAACGCTTCGCGCATAAACGTCATAGGGCAGAAATTCGAACTTAGATGTGACACGCTTCGCAGCCTCGGCGAATTCAGCATTGAACTTCTCACCGCCAAAATAATCCACCGTGTCTCCATCGGAGTTCACCATAGTAGTCTGGCTAAGGAATTTATCGTTAGACATGGTCTTCAAATCAGCAGGAAAACCGCCTTGGTCCACACGGGACATGATGGCATCAGAATTAGTGCTGGCAAATTCCATAAACTTGTACGCAGCATCCGCATTCTTGGATGACGACATCAGGGCAAGGGAGGAGCCGCCGTTCTCAGAACTTACCTTCTCGCCGGCGTTCCACGTTGGCATTTGAGCAATTCGCCACTTTCCAGCACCCTCCGAAGCATTGTTTAAAAACATGCCGGGAGCCCATGCAGCAGATATCACGCTCGCAAATTCTCCGGAACCAACTGAACGATACCAATCATCAGAACTATCTTTTGTCTTCGTTTCGATTAGTCCTTCATCAATCATCTTTTGCCAGAAGTCACAGAATTTCTGCACTCCTTTATCAGTAGTGAGTTTGACGGTAACCTTGGTGCCGTCTTTAGATGTGGAATATGGGTGTCCACCTGCTTGCCAGACCATTGCATTGAAGAATCCGGCGTTCCCTGGATCATTAGTAATATATGAACCAATCTGCTTAATCTTCTTTGCATCTTGATAGAACTCATCCCAAGTACTTGGCGGCTCAGAAATGCCAGCTTTGTCAAATACCTCTTTGTCATAGAAAAAAGCCATTGGTCCAGAGTCGACTGGCATACCATACATACCGCCATTGAAATTCACTGCATTCCAAGTACCTGGGGTGTAGAAATCCTTATATTTGGCAGTCCCATAGTCATTCAGATTTTTAAGAGAGCCCTTAATTACATACTCAGGAATCGCAAAATATTCAATCATGGCTATATCCGGAATTCCACTGCCAGCTTCCAAAGCATTATTCAGAGCTTTGTATTCATCTTTACTACTACCGGCATTGGTAAATTTGATGACAATGTTAGGGTTTTTCTTCATGAAAACCTTAGCATTAGCTTTAAGATTGTTATCCCAAGCCCAAACATTAACAACCGTCTTACCGCTCCCATCGGAAGTTTCCGACTGAGTTGTTCCACACGCTGCCAATGGAACAACCATCGCCGCAGCACCGCAGAGAGCAATTATTTTTCCTAACGAGAACCTCATTGTTTCCCTTTCTTTCTATTGAACGGCAGTGGCATGATCCTTGCTTTTGGCGCCCTTGCTTGTAGTCTGCATCTTAAAACCGAAGGATTATGACTGACAAATAATTTCGATGATTTCGACGATTTCAATAATCAAGGCACTCACCAGAACAGACACGCGCGGCTGCATCACGCAATGGCCAACACAATTGATGATCCATTGTCTAAAGAACGAGAAAGTCACATTAGCGAATGCTCCACTGAGACCAACGGTAGCAGCCGCACCGCCACCGACAATGGCCCCTCAAGCAGCGCATACAAAACCCATGGAGGGGCACAGGTTACGGAGATATGCAATGACTCCCGGCCCATTAAACCTATAACGTAAATCAACAGCGATGTCGCCAATAACAGCTCTGCTATATATTTCCATCAACAAATTGCCTGGAATATGTGCCAAATTGCAACCCCGGCGGTTCAGCTATCATGCGCTGAACCATCAACTTCGTAGGCCCTCACACGATACAGTCACGCGTGCCTGTTCTGGTGAGTGCCTTGATTATTGAAATCGTCGAAATCATCGAAATTATTTGTCAGTCATAATCCTTCGGTTTTAAGATGCAGACTACAAGCAAGGGCGCCAAAAGCAAGGATCATGCCACTGCCGTTCAATAGAAAGAAAGGAAAAGAATACCATCGGGTGTCCTCGAAGGCATGAACCGTACCGCCCGATCATCGAAATCTGAATTTCTTCAGTCCAACGATCGGGGTGCGATTCATCAAGGCTCCACCGTGGAGTGAAAGTACAGGCGCGAAAGGGATGCTTTCCCATCCACACCTGTTTCACACTCGGAAATCTTTGCGCGGCAATCAAAAACAATCAAAAAATGTCTCGAAGGAGAGAATGATGTCAGCAACGGAAGTTGTTGCCAATATGCCACTGCATTCGGCAACCGTGCGTGTCAATAAACACAAGGCGGATTGGCGTGGTTGGAAGTTTATGTGGCCGTTCGCGTTGGTGTTCGTGTTCGTGTTCGTGATCCCGATCCTGTACGCGGTCTACATCAGCTTCTTCCAGAAGCAGATGATCGGCGGCACGAAGTTCGTGGGAATCAACAATTACATTCGTCTGTTCCATGATCCGCAGTTCTGGAGTTCGGTATGGCGCGTGGCCCTGTTCACTATGGTGCAGGTTCCCATCATGCTGTTCCTGTCGGCGGCGATGGCTTTGGCTTTGGATTCCATGAAGCTGCACGGTGCGAAGTTCTTCCGCATCTCCACCTTCCTGCCGTACGCGGTGCCGGCTGTGGGGTCGACTTTGATCTGGGGTTTCGTGTATGGCGCGA